>Ga0181612_150004_pt1 | contig 18162 bp, 8 predicted proteins | sample HoacroProtozoa21_FD_119630 | JGI IMG/M metagenome (GOLD analysis project Ga0181612, IMG submission 119630) | Hoatzin crop microbial communities from Cojedes, Venezuel. Combined Assembly of Gp0051906, Gp0051904, Gp0051908
CCCCCCCCCGCAACAGCGCTGGCTCCGGCTTTCACAGAGATCAAAAACCACAGGCACAGGCTGCTTTTACCAAAAATCAGCCTGGGCAAAACTCTGAGAGCGGGAAAGGAGAACGTGTCATGGAAAAACAGGTGCGGTAGCCATAGCACAAGCATATGTAATTATGCTGAGCATAAAATGGGCTCGGGAGGTACCCGCAGTGACTCTGCATCCTTCCCATGCCCTACATTACACCAGGTGTCATGAGTGTGATGGAACTTCATCATTAATCTTGGAGTAAATATTCTTTTCATATACTGGAACTATATAAATTTTGTTGGGGTACATACTCTCTTTCCTTTTTCTTTTTTGGGATATACATACATTTGGTGCTGTGAGTGAATGTATAATTAACATATCTCGCTATCATGGTGTTTTTCATTCGTACATCTCTGAAGAGAAAAAGTCAGTGTATGAAGGCACACATTCATCTAGCAGTTACAGCTATAGGCCTTTTGTCTATATTGCGTTTCATACTCATTGCAGAAGGTGTGCTTTCCAAATATTTCAGACCAAGAGTGCGTAACTTTCCACACTCCCTTACGATCAACTTTTCTAATTGAAAATGTTATTAATTATGGTGAATTACGTGTAGATTATTTACTGTAATTATGCAGTAGTCCACAGCCCCAGTTTGGTAACTGCTGGCTTAGGAATCAAATCACAACACAATTTGTGTTCAGGTCCTGGCATTGCCACAAATTTCACAGGCAACCTTTCCAGACACTTTCATTATGTCTTATTTTCCCCATCAGTAAAATTAATACAGATCATATCAGCTGCTTCCCAGGACTGTTGGGATGACTGGTGTTTTGATGATGGTGAAATCTGGGTGGATGTGACCAGACAGGCACAAAGTGTCATTATTATGTTTTACCATCAAATAAACCCTTTGGTTTTGAGTTAGGCTCCAGCAGATTCTAAAGAAAGCAGATTAGAAAATTTAAAAAATAGCCAAGGACTAAACAGCAAAGAATGCTCATCATCTTTCATTAAATTAGGTGTTTGAGGAAAAAATACTTAGCTTAACACTCACAGAAGACAAGCAGATTGATCTACAAAAGAAAAAACTCAAAACAAACAAAGAGCCATGCAGAAGAAAATAATTTTGCCTTCAGGTACTGCCTTACCTTTCCTGGAGCTGGGTAATGGCATAATTTGTCACAATGCTTTAGCCACTAAATAATGTTCGTTTTTCTTTTGTTTGGGACATCTTTTAAGCCATCATTTCCCTGGCTAGTTTACAGCTTTGCAGCTTCTAGTATTTGGAAGGAAAGGCTTTTCTACAAGATGAAATTACAAAAAGGATTGCTGCATTGTTTCTCACAACAGATCCTTTTCCTAGTGGATGAATCATGTTGTTTAACTGGAGGGTAAGAAAAGTACCTTAAAAACCTGCCCTGGAATCTGGTATTTTTCTTGTGCTTACTAGCTTACATTCGTGAATCTATTTCTTGGTTTCGTAGTAAGAACAATGCTCTTCTATTCATTTTTGCATTGATGAGTCCTAAGAGAAAAAACATTCTGCTTTTCATCATTGCTACTTCCATCAATTTGCTTTTGCTGTTATTATATTCTATAGCAGCCCAACTGAAGATTTCCACCTAGCACAAAATAATGCAAGAGCACTGCTGCTCCACATTTGCAGTAATCAATGAAAAGAATCGTTATTTCTGAGCATGCTGATAAAAATACTTACTCTTGTACACTTTACATGGAGAAGAATAGTTACTTTGGTACATAATGGGAGCTATTTTACATTGTATTTTCTCTAAAATTATGGCTAATGTTCATGTAAATTCTGGAGATGTTCTCAGTAACTGGGGGGTAAACTGAGAAAACAGTATCTCTAGAGATCAGTGTCATGGTTGTGGTGAGATCAGTGCCGGAAGATAAATTTCATTACTGTCCTGAAAATCATCCTTGAATTATTTAAAGCCCACTTAAATCCTCTTTTCAGAATTAAATTTAATTTAAATGGGCAATGGATCCTGTTCTAGCATAGAAGAGAATTTCTCTTCAAGAATCTCTCTGGTCTCATACAGACATTTGTGCATTCCATGGATGGTTTATGAATGTGGTTTAATTTTTCTCTGGAGACTTTCCCCTGCCTGAGACAGAGTGGTGATGAGCTAACTTCCTGAGTGTGTTCAGCAGTTCTAGACATGCCAGTAACTACTAATGTGTTCTCTCACCCGCTTAACTAGAAAGAAAAGAGGGGACGGAATAAAAATATTAAGTGCTGAATTAGTTTTATGTAGAAGCACTGCTTTGTAGCTGCTTTTGTTTTACACACAGCAACAGAGTTCCTCCTACAACAAACCAGAAGGCTGAGAAACCACTTGAAATATGTGCACTGGGATCAGACAATTACCTTGTAGAGCATCAGCTCAGCAAAATTCCTTAAGTATTTATCATCCAGAGACTGAAAGACTGACGAGAAACTTTCTTGTGGCAATTTGTCATCAGATTTAGGAGAATCAGAGAAATTTGGATCTTCATGCAACCTTTCATGGAATACAGTAAAACATTTCTGTAAAGAAGTGGCATTTCATCCTGGTCAATCACTCGTGGGAGAAAAAGGTTTTGTGTTTCAAGGCTGTTAAAAATCCAGTGGCATAGTTTTGGTGCCTTTTTAAAATCTCAGAAGGCCATAAGGTGCAAGCTTTGTGAGTCCATATTCTATTTTCAATAAAATAAATTCTTAAGTAACAGTTTAATTTTTCCAGATAAGCTAGAAGATAGAGGGATTCTTAGTGTGGTGTGTATCGGGAATAAAACTAGTAAGAGTGGTGTTTTGCTGATAAAACCTAATAAACGTGGAGTCAGAATGAGAGAGATGATCAATTTTCTAAATTTATTTTTTGTTAAATTATATATTTGTTCCCTACTGTCCCATCCTGGGTAAGTGATATGAACTAGAAATGCTTTCCCATCTGATTGAGAGGTGTTTGGTTTTTTAGAGTTCTTAGTTTTCAGTGGTCAGTCATCAGTTATTTTGTATTATTTTCAAGGTCCTTTAATGGCAATTTAAGTCTTAAAGAAATTTTCTGAAGTATTACAAAAGTAAAATGAGGAAGAATCTTCATCCAGTAATACACCATTTGAAAGCTTAGTTTTTGTGTGCGTTAAGATGAACTGTTTCTGGGGAGATCACTTGATATCGAGTAATATAAATTACAGTTCTGCATATTTAAATCAGACATACATACGCAGACCTTAAATTTTAAACTTCGCTTTCCTTCTTAACTTCCAGACTGTGACTCACTGGTATAACTTTATACACTAAATTTTTAAAAAGAATCCATTTTACTTATTACATGCATTGTAAATTACACCTAGTACAAACAAAAGAAGTTTGCTAGAAGATTTTGTTTTACTAATGCATGAAAGTTTAGGAGTTAGCATACTTCTGTCCAAACGGTAGATAGAAGAGTGATAAATAAGGATGACAGAAACTGGAGAAACACATGGAAAAGTAAAGGTTATATGCTGAAAACTACCAGGTGACTGATGGTCCAGGGCTAGCCACTGCATTAACTGACCCCATGTTTAACGAAGTGTGACACTTAGTGAGATTAAAATCGCCATTCTCATGAGTCCTCAGGAACTATGACCCTCTTCCTTAGATAGAACATTTAAGGATTCAGAGAGGAATCTGAACATTTGAAGGCAGCTGAACAGATAGGATTTCCCAATGCAGGCATAGCACAGGGCAGGTAGGGGTGGATGTAACAGTTTGCAGTCCTTTTCGTCGTGCCTAGTGAAGGACCAAGCCTGTCTCTTTGTCACCCTCGGATGGGGATTCAGGTTTGGCTTCTGCTGCTGCATCTCAGCTTTGCTGTTCCATACAGAAAGCACAGGCAAGACAGAGGGGTAGCACCGCTCCCTCCTGTTTTCCCCCCTGGCCCTTAGTTTGAGCTACCCTTGACCTTTGGTCTACAGGAACAGCCTGCAGGCTAAGAGCAACTCCAGGCTGATATGGTTCCCCCTTCTGCCTCTCCCTCCTAGCCAGGAGCAGCTGCAGCTGGCAGTGTCTCCTGCTGGCTTGCTTAACTCTCAAACACCCACTCCCTCACTATTTTAAGCAGAAGAGACCGTCCCGTGTCCCCCACTTCAATAATCAACCTGGCTCTATCTGGCATCACAATCACATCACCCTTCTGAAAGCCACAGGAATGCTTCTGGAAGCCCTGCACTAATGGATTATCTACATGCTACGTGCAGTTTGGGTGTAGCAATAAATTATTTGTCAACAAATACAGTTTGTCAACAAATACAGCTGGGAATATACCATGGCATATTCAGACTACACTTGATGGTCCCATCCAGTTCTTTCCTTTAAGCTCTAACAGATCAAACAATTCTAGCTTCTAATGCCATCAGATTTTATATTTCATGTTGTGTTTTTGCATCTGACCATTAGAGAAGTGTTCTAGCATGAGATTGAAAATAAATGCCTCAAACTAATAGTCTTACTTCAAAGAACAAGTGCATTCACTCTTTTTAAAACAAATCTGGTAAGCAGATTACAAACTGTGGCTTGATCTGTGAGCAAGGAGCATTCTGCCTGGATTCACAGTCAAGTGCAGCCGGTCAGAAATTCCCATGCTTGAAATACAGCAGAATATAAATTGTCTGAGCTATTATGTTTTTGTGCATTGCTACACACAATTCCTGTCACGGTGTAAACACAGTCTACTTTGCAGCTTCAGGTCAGGCAGAAGGTTATTTCTACAGCAAAAGGACAGAAGGCAGAGAGACAGAGGTTCAGCCATCTATCGATACAAACTCTGACTCAACACAACCTCACTAGGGTTTATATATGCTTACAGCAGATATAAACTGCTCTGCAAAGGGGCTTCATACGGCGGTGCAGCATCTGTGTAGGAGGGAACTGTGTTCCAGCAGATGTACCAATTTCTTCCCGACAACTCAGCAACTGCAGCCATGCGACCTCCACATACCTCTGTCCAGCTCCTCCATTTCTCACTCGTGATGCTGCTGTGTCCTTGATCCAATTTTAAGCATGGCAAGGCCTGCTTCCACATACCTGCGAGAACGTTGCTTGGGTCTGGACATTTGCTAGAAGATTAGACAAATCTGGTGCTTACTCCCTCAGCTTGAGCAGAAAGCCAAAGGCTTGAAGTTTTGTAATTTACCACTATCTATTCGAATGCTTTGGAGTTTTCTGAGCCAGTCTTGCTCATTTTCAAAGAACGTCCCACTATCTTGAATGTAGGATGACTCAGACAAACACAGCAGAATTTTATTGTCACAGCCCCACACCTGTCTAAGCCCAGTCCCAACAACTTTCTCTGTAAGCTTCTTTCATGGCAGTTACAGCTACCTCCGCACCAAGCAGTTCAGTTCTTTCTTCTTTCCACATGTGGGACACTTTTGCCTTGGTCTTTCCTTCTGCCCCACGCACAGTAAAATCCTCCATATACTTAAATTCTTGTGTGACCTTAGATGTGCAATTGTTTAAATTTCAAAACAGATACTGTTTAGAAAGGAGTAGTCTATTCTCTTGGAAGAGTGTGACAATCTGTTAGCTTCAAATCTAAATTGACATACCATTAACGTGAATGCTACTCTGGTGATAGGTGTTAATTAAGGGTATTGGTAAAAGCAACACTCTTTGTAATCACAGACAAGCTGCAGCCCTGAATATGGAGCCAGGGAACAGAGCATGTGCATTTCAGTGTTGATAAGCAAGTCAGGACTGGGACACCAGGATATAGTCAAGATCTCAACTCATTCTTGTTGCTTGCCCTTCAGTCTTTGGTCTCTTTACCACACAGGACTACACGCGGTAGCAACTTTAGAAAGCTGTAGAAAGAAGATACCTACCCTTAGATAACGGAATTTTGCTTTGGTGATGCCGACATGATACAGCTGCATGCCTCCAATGTATGTAGACTGTACTGGGTCACAAAATGTGTATGCACTGGCATTGCATCAGCTTACCTGGAGCTCCAGAGTACCCTTCAAACATCTTACTCTTCAGAGATGGCATCCATTGTGTTACTGTATGTTATACCAGGAGAAACTAGGAGCAGAGAGACTGAGTTGCATGACAAAACAGAGATTAGGAGCCCCAAGGTACCATTTGCAGCTCAGAATATTGTTTTTAATCTCAGAGAAAGAGATAAACATAAACAGTAGATGGCTGCATAAATGAAATGTGACTAAAGATATCATTTTTTATGTTTAAGCAGGCAGGTTATCTCTTAAGTAAAGCTTGGGCCTCAGACAGCCCTGTTAGAAACCTGGGTACACTTCAAAATCAAACTACTACCAAAGCACAGAATCACACTAAACAGCCTTGTTTTGGGACAAAGCTCCACTTACTTGAGTAAAATAATTTCCTTTGAAAACAATTTTGATGCAAACATAGTAATACTGGTAAATTTTATGTTTGCACTGTGCCATCGTGTTATGCTCAGAAAAACACTCATCTCTGGATAATGTTTTCCTTGCTGCCCTTTGCATGTGCTTAAGGTTATTAGTATGAGAAGGGCTGGGGAGGTTCAGCTACTGACCATGCAAAATGGTTGTTTATCATTCCAAGGATCTATACATTTATTAACATCTTCCAAATCTAGGTAGGCACAGTTACTGCATCAGCATGGTACAAACATTTCCAGGACAGTACTTGTATCTATTGACAGCATGCCTGCACAGTTCTGTTTATCTGTTTGAATCATCAGGACTCACACCTCAGTTCCTACTCAGACAGGAGTCGGAGAACACTCCTGTGCTAAATTACTTCAACTTGTGTTTGAAGTATTTCTTTGGGACTGTACCACTGTGCTTAAGCACAGTGTTTTGGGTAGAAATGGCACTTTCCATAGCAACTTCTTCAGTTGACTTTGCCAGCATTTCCTAACATCGGAGAGTCATGAACTGTATTAAATTTGATCTAATGAAATTTAAATGAAACTGAGGAGGTAGAAGGCTTAAAATCTGCCTGTTTTGATTTGCTCATGTATATGGCGATCTTCACAGAAACTGACAGACGAAAATTGAGGGTTGCCCATTTGTTAATATTGGCTACACAGAGAACACGTAACAGCTAGAGCTCACTCTAGTTATTTGTTAAGACCAGTGTCTGGTCTTAACACAGGTGGAAATGGTATGAAAAGTAAAAAGCTGTCATGTATGTATCAATTGCTATCTGTTTTCTGAAGAAAACCTGTTCGCAGTCTACTCTTTCCTCTGACTAAAAAAATTGCTATTGATATTTCATTTTGTATGTACTCAGTTGAGATGCAAAGTGGAAGACTACATTTACATTAAAAATGCACATTCAAGAAATCATTATAGCATTTGAAGAAATTTCCAAGTACCCACTTCAGGTCTTTATTCTTCAGCATAAATCTCAAAATTACACAGTTCAGGTGTGACAAAAACTTTGTTAATTTAAATTTTTCTATTCACAGAGAAAATGTAAGAATTTTGACAACCATAAATATTTTCTGCATAGGTATTTAGAGCTCCCAAAGGAATCTTCTCCGTAACAGGCCCAAAGGCTAAAACATGTGAGACTCAAAACTCCTTTCATTGCAAGTCACCCAAAGAAATTGCAATAATAAGAAAAACTAAACATTGATTAAAAAAATTGCATTTACGCACATATATTCTAGTATGTACTTCGGACGCCATCTCTTTAAGGCATGCTGCATTAACTTTGTGTGAGGCAGCCTCACAGAAGCTAGAAAGGACAGAAAACTTTCTACTGGCTCCACCTCTAGTGCTATTAATGTGCTCTGAATTTTAACTGAACTATACAAAATGTATATGTAACTAAGCTGTTCTATATCATTTAACATATATTAGGTAACTGTGCTCAATAATAAGAGCAGCCACAATTTATATTCTATGCAAGTGACGAATTACAAATGCAACATTGCTTTTAGCACCCAATGTATCTGACTTGACATACGTCAAAGACCTTCACTTTTGATTCCAAAATCTAATTCTAGGGTAATGAGAAGAGGTTCTCAGTGGACAGAGGCATGCAGCATTTTGGAAATCATTTGGATGGAAGAGTGACTGTCAACCACAGATAAAAGCATCATCACTTGGAATGAAACAAACCCAACCCTTTCCTATTTTGTCAAAACATCTGAACCTTGTCTTGGATAAAATCTGAAAGGAAAATGCAACTTTCTGTTGAATTAATGTAAGATTAGTGCACCCTTTGCAATGTAATGCTTTCTTTACCTTTTTTTATTGAAGTGCATTCAGGCTACTCAAGTTTTTAGTGGCTAGATCCAATGACACACTATTATTATTGCACTACCAGCTAGATAATATCTGATTTAAGCACAATTGAGAATGACCCAAAATTCTGTAACTAGATCAATGACCTGCTTTTTACTCTGTAATGCACAGAAAAGAAGGCCTTGGCATTTTCTGCTTGGCTCACCACTTCATGCACAGGCAGATAATAAGCAATTGTTAGAACTTCAGTGAACTATAGTCACAGGAAAGCTTATCTGTTATTTGGTGATCATGAGAAAAGGACTGAAATATAATCTTCAGATATGCACGTGTGATACTAGCTTAAACTCAATATAGATGTTAGACCAACTCAGCAGTTCTGCCTGGCTTGTGTTCTTCCACAAGCCAGTTAGCAGCAGTAGTAGGACAAGAGAAGTGCTGCCAAATAGCATTCAACTGGTAGTAGAGAGGCAATGACAATTTCCTAATGTTAGTTTTGGTTTAGAGCCCTTTTCTACAAACCACATAAGTACATGCTTAAATTCCAGTGACCACTGCAGTGAGATGAAGGCAAACTTCAGTTGGCCCCAAATCCCTTCTTTTTAACTTTTTCATTTTCTCTGTTTTGAGGATCTCTATAACTGCACAGGCAACTGTTGACAGAAAACATAATTTTCTATCTATTTTTTAATAGTGTCAGATGCTGATTTTTATATTTTAAACAATACTATTTACAGCAATGACACTGCAAAACAAGACAGAAATATGAATTATTTTGGTACAGCACAGCTGAATTTGATAATTAGAAGACACATACACGTAAGTTACACCTCAGAGAAAGCCGAGTTTGGCGTCTGCAACAGAAAAATCTTCCTGCAGTAAAGATTATTCAGTAGGAAAATAACTTTGGTGTTTAAAACTGAAAGACTTGTTGTGACCCTAACTCTGAAAGAATGAAAAAAGCAGAAGAATAAAAAATGAATCCTTGTCTATAACGCAAACAGAGAGAAAGTGCTTGAGGGTTTGTATTTTAGAGACCAATAGTGAAAAAATTGTTCTTGGAATTTTTGAAATTCTACCTTTTAAAACACATATCACTGGTAAGTAATCTTCCCTTTAAAAATTCTAACAAAAGCATTGTATTTATTTGACAATATTGGATAGAAATAGAACTACTAAAGTTTGACAACAGCAGCTGTCCAGGAGGAAGAAGGAATGCCTAGTGGGTAGCTGGGCTGTAGATGATAGAAAGTAACAGAAATAAAAAGATTAACAAAGATGTTGGTTGCATTTGCCACGATGATGCTGTTTATTTCATGCCTGAATTTGCCACCATGCTTCGCCTCCTCCAAAATGGTATATTCAGTGGTCACAGGAGAGCCTGCAGGATTCATCTGCAGCTAGTCATCCTCCTCAACAGTCATGGTATGGATCAATTCACAAATTATCAACTTACAAACCTCGCCATTTTTCCTAGCAAAATAATTCTCCATGAAGCCTACAAACCAAATCAACAATGTGGGCTCTTATGCAATCTGAACATGCACTGCTCCATAAATAATTTACTAATAATGGGCAATTTCTTGTCCAAAGGAATAAGGAAGGACGATCCTCCTCTTAACCTTAGCTGTTTTTCAGTCGGTTCCTTTGTAAGTGTGCAGCATCTACCAATATCACTATGCTACTGTCTGTTTCATATATATATATATATATATATATATATATATATATAAAAATGCACTTCTCATTCAGAAGAAGTACTAGTATTCACTAATATTCAAGGTAACCATGACTAAAGATAGAGGGCAGAGAGCTGGTAGTGAATTAAAGATGTTTAAGAAAGTTAAAGGGTCAATTCTGTAAAGTCAAATACTAGTACACTGGTGAGTTTCATTCCCAGTGGACACATTCAGAGTAATAACAAGCCTTACAGTTGTCCCACTGAGCAGCTCTCCTGCTGCTAAGCAGCAAATATTTTCCAGTACTCAGTATGTTGTCTATGTCAAACATGCCTTATTTTAGCACTGACAAGGAAAACAAATTTTCTGAGCTTCCAAACACCGATGTGCAAAACCAACAGCCCTTGATTGAAGTCAAACCACATATTTGTATAGTATACATCTTTGCTTCATCATTATGAATTTCCCAGCTGAATTTTAATTTCAACCTGTGTTGCTGAATCAGTGTGTCAATCATTCATAGAATCTAACTCCATCTCAGACTTAAAATACTGTGTTCTTCCACATGCATACATACAGACAAAAAATGAACGAAGCTATCTCAGCCTAAGTGATGGATAAGTTTGCTATATAATTCATTCCACATTCAGGCAACACTACTTGTAAAAACTTTTTGAAAAACTTTTATTCTTCTTTTCTCGTGTTATGTTTGAAATACATTTGCCATTAGCTGGTCCCAGAACAGCAGACAGTGCCCATGCAACACTTGCACAGGAAAGTTGGTAGGGAACTTAGTATTCATTAGACAAGAACCTCAGCATTATTTTTATGGTTAGACGGCAAAAATTAGAAATTGTCTGCAGTATCCCCAGATGTCATTTTAAGAACAGCTATAAGATGCTTTGACTCACAACTTTGCTGAACGCTCCCTAGATCTAGTATTTTTCTTTTTAGATTCTGTTTCTCTGGAGTACTTGCTTTTTGACACTGTGAGGAGTACTTGACTTCTCTTGCCTATATATTCCCTCCCCCCCACCCCCACACTCTTAAGGGAAAATTATTTTTTTCTTCCATTACAAGAAAATGACAGAGGTGTGTTATTAAATGATAAAGTTATCCATACACACTAGTTTCAGGTCTTCCTTGCTGAGTTTTCTCATGGTCAAAGCGTTCCTCCACCATCACGAGGCAGTCGTAGATGGGGTCAGTAAGCCAATGGCTTCAGAAGCGACATATCAATCAACAAAACAAGGCTGAAGTGGAATCCCTTCGAGCACAGGCACGCAAAGAAGTGCATGCAGAACATCTGTGTTCTGCTGTTCTGGGAAATCAGCACACTTGGGTGCCTCACTGAAATGCCTCGACATTAATGTTCACAGCACGGCGGACAGGAGTCAGAAGTCTGTGCACAGCTACGGGGCTGCAACCTCCTTGGGATCACAAATATACGGTGGGATAGCTCACACAGCAGGAGTCCTACAACGGATGTATCCACCCATCTTTAGCAAGCACAGGCTGTGAAGGCAAAGAGGGGGTATGGCATTTCACATGAGAGAACAGCCACTGGAGTTCATGGAGCTCTGCCCCGGGACTGCTCAGGAGCCAGCTGAGAGCCTATGGGCCACGCTTTGCAGGCAGACCAACACAAGTGCTCCTGTAGCACGTATCATAAGATCAGCCTTCTGGTATTCACAACCCCTGACACTAGAGGGAAAGTCTGGAGCACAGAAGACTTACACCCAGAAGAGGAGCACACAAGTAGGAAGCACTTAACCAGCCCTGACATACAGAAGTCCATGGGCCTGGATCAGTTGCACCTATGAGTGCTTAGGGAGCTGGCTGATGTCCTTGCAAGGTCACACAAGGTTCCTCATGCTTGAAGAGAGGAAATGCCACTCCTACCTGGCTGAACAGCCAGGCCCTAAGGTTGTGATCAGCAGCACACAGTCCAGTTAGAGACAAGTCATCATCTTCAGGAAAACACTATTAATAATAGCACTGTTTTAAAACAAAGGGTGAACCTAGGAAGAGAGGTGCAAAGTTAATGTGTATCAGTTTTAACTGTATCTTTATTGGGAATGACTTGTAATAACTGAGCAATCTGGACTTGAAGTGTTAGTAACGTAAGTGCTAGTAACTGGACTAATAACAACTCTGCTGAAGTCTTTAAATTCTATCAACAAACTCTTGGCTTGCATAGGAAGCGATTCTTTAGCTCACTAGTCGGATGCATGCAACTAGAGAAGAATACAGGCAAACCAGGCTCTACTTTAGATGCAACATGAGCCCTCACCGTAGAGAGCACGTCTCATTTTTGATGTTTGCTTCTATATACTTCAGCAAAAGGAGACGGAAAATGCTTTCTTCTTAGACTTGACCTGACATTAACTTGGGAGATAACAACTTAGCTTAAAGTGCCAGGGGTAAGGAACACTCAGCAGAACTTAAGTAAATCCCCCACAAAGTAAAAAAAAAACCATCAAAAACAAAGAAAAGTATTTCTTCAGTGCTGACAAACAAATGTGTCCTATTTAAAAATCGTGACACTGTCTTATCAGCTTGTTAAGATAGATAAGGAAGACACATCAGACACATACTTCTTAAACAGTTATTTATTAAACCAAACAATTTCCTTTGAAATATGTGCTAATCACCAGAAAAAAGTGTCATCAAGAAAAATAGGTTTGTACATATGTATATATAATTTTTACTATACAGATTTTGCAAAGTAAGTGTTTGCATAGATTTCACAGTGCTCCATTATTCCTGTCTAAGATAGCCTATCCTCCTGAAGTTCTTCGGTACTATCAGGAATGCTTTGGTTCATACTGAATATACTAGATAGAACAATACAAATAAAACAATATTGCATTTTATGACTTACTGGAATAGCTAATCTTCAAGTAGAAAACCAAATTTGTTTACAGGCAAAGATAAATAAGCCTCACCCTTCTTGTTCTGAAGAAGACAACAATCTTTTCAGACTTCTACGAAGTTTTCCATGATGCCTTGTCTTGCTTTCATCTGCCAAGTATTCAGCTAGAAAAATTCTGAAAGATATCTGCACCCTCAAGCCAGTTCCGAAAACAGGATAGCCCTTTGTCTCTGATCTGTTTTCTTCCCTTGTCCGTAATGACTTCTCCAGTTTGTTTCACAATCACCAGTTTAGGAATTGCTGTTATGTTGTATTTCTTCTTCAGATCACTGAAGGGAAAAAATTGAAAATAAACCACACCGTTAGGGAGCATTTTAAGAAAACTCCTAGTATCTTGTGAAGGGTACTCTGGTCAGGATGCACGGGAGAGCAGAAGTGATGAGTGCCTGGGCTTCCTCAGAGCTCGAGGCAGAGCACTGCATAGTACAGGGAGATGAACAAGGCTGCAGCTGGGAGTTTAATGCAGTGAAACCCAGCTTGGGGAGTTCAGAGAGTTGCAGCACCCTTCCTGTAACTGCTCTTCACTGCTGCCTGTAGTCTCCACAGCAGCACTGACTCTCACAGACTATACAGAGGTCCATGGCAGGGAAGTGTGACACACCCTTCCACCTTGTTTTTATTAGCCAGAAACAGATGTCTTCTGGTCCTTTTTTATTGGATAGGAGGAGGATCTCACTTAAATTAGCATTAGACATTTATTCCCATATAATGGTGTTCAAGTGTGCCAATCCCATAGAGCTACTCCCTATAATCTCCATTAATGCATGATGCATAACGCTTTAGTGTAAACAGAAGGGACTGCAGAAATGCCTTAAACGCTCTCAGTGAAATAGGCCTTCTACATGCAGAACTGTAAGCAATCAAAAGATTTGGAATAAGGGCCACCCATCTAAGCTGTCCAAGAATAAAATTTCAACTCATCCTCTGTCCATCACACAGACAATAGCCACCATAACTCTATGTCAGAAAAATCCAGCTAGATTACATGTAACTTGGCCCTAAATAGTCTGTTTTACAATAAAAAACCTTAAAATACAGTCAAAAAATTAAAAAGGCATACAGTGATGTTCCACAAACGAAATCAGGATCTATTCAAACAATTGATGAGTAGGCAACACAGGAAAAACTAGTAAGAAAAAGACTTCTGAAGGATGGAAATTTAATGGGATCAAATTCAAGATACATGGAAAATCAATAAAAGTATTATTAATACTGGAAGTAAAAATAACATTTGGGAGGGAAAAACCTAGAGGACAAAACATCCAGAGATAAACAAAGAAACTTGTTGACACGGGCACACAATAAAGAACAAGGCATGACTACTTACACACCGCGGAGGTGAAAAAGCACAAACAGCAGGCTATCAGACACATGAAGTAGTAAAATAGAATTCACTGTTTCTACAGATGAGTTGAAAGAGATGAGTAAGGTGTGAACAAAAGGAACATGCAAAACTAGGAGAAAGAATCAAAGAATACCACACAGTAGCCACTTCAGCTGAGCATGACACAGGCAATAGAAATGGCAAGAGGAAATAAACAGGTCCAGGGAAAACAGTTTAACAGCTATGACACAGTTCGTTTGTTACAGGACAAAATAAAGAAGAGGAAAAGAGCAAGGCACATAGATCTATCAGTATCTTCTATAAGAGAAATTCACCTCATTTGGAAGGGTGGTGTTTCAGTGCAAATGAAAAAGTAAAATTCAGGACACAAATAATCCAGAAAAAACCAATTTTGAGACTAAGACTTAATCACTAGCACTATCAAAAACTTTCTGGCATGAATTTTTATAATTCACAGAGGTAATTAAAAGACAGTCAATGAACTCTGAGCTCATAAACATCTCAGTGGAGATCAGATAAATCCAAAGTTAGCTGTTGAGAGCACTGCTCGACAGGAGGAGCCTCCAGTGTTCCCTGGAATTCGAGAACCCATTCACTTCCCCAGCCGAACTCAGAAAGAAAAGCAGATAAAGAATGTCTGAAGTTTCCTGCTGTGTTTATCAGGACACTGCAAAAACAAATTCTGTCCAAATACATGGCAACAGCAAAAACACTGCTCTCACTAATGATAAATGTCCAAAGAAGAAAGGAAACCATTTGTTGAATACAAATAAGCAGGCAGAGAAACGGGTTTAGACTGATAGTCATAAAGTCAGAACCACGTCGGTGTGTTTCCCCACCCTTTTCAAACTCAGCTAAAAGTTAGGAAAAGTGCTACCTACCTCCTACTATGTCTCACTATATGTCATCCTTGGCACATTTATTCATTGTACTAGGTGTTCACATTAAAGAGCCACGAATGAAACAATATAGATGCTAATGAACTCATAATGGCAGGCAGAAGTTAAACAAGGTATCTTCTAGCACATGGTCCCTACAAGTGACATTCCACAATTTCAGCAACCAGAATGCAAGCCATGGTGACAGACACGCTGGTATTTAATAGGAAAAGCAAGGAACATAAAATCTGTACCTAAGACAGAAGTTGTGTAGTCTAAAAGAAATCCCAGAAAAATGTGATCAGTTCTGCGGAAGAGGTCACTGTTTCAGAACAGGTAAAAGAAACAGGTTAAGCAAACTGCAAGAGATCAGCTAAAAGTTAACAATCTCCCCAAAACAAATGGAATCCGACTTACGAAAAATTACCTCCCTGCTTGCCTTATATCAAAGTGAGCGAAAATTAAGCACCTTTAGAAGAACCAGAGGTCAGAGACACAACAAGCAATAATAGGATAGCCAACTACCAAAATACAAATAACATCACTCTCAGAAATTAAAAACACTAAATGGAGTCCAAGTGCCTGAGCACCGTCACTACAAGCAAGAACGTCTGCTGTGTAAGGTTCAAAAGCCAAAGGATTTTGATTGGGTTGAAAAAAAATATTTGTAGACCTTGTTAAAAAACACATGACATTAATATATAGTAATATATCATAATATATCATAATTAATATATAGTAGTATATCATAATATATAGACGTTCTCTACTATTTCCTGGAAGAGTCTTAAAAATACAGAAAATAAGACTTAGGTGAAATACTGGCCCCTGAAACACATCTTTCCTTCTGTGTTTCTCCTTAAGAGAAGAAAAATCAATAGGTGAAAGATGCGGCTCTGCCATTACACTGGCTGAGCAATAACGCAGGAAATACTATGGAAGCAGCAATAATACAGCTTAGCAACAGGTTTTCTTTCTTATTGAATTCTGAAATAAAAGCAAGCAACCAAGAATCCCCACAGACCTTTCTGAAGTCTGCCAAAACCAGACAAAATGCATTTCAAAGCAAGTCCATGTAGTAACCACCTAACAGAGTATCACCACATACCACTTGCACGATGGACAAGATGGGTGGAAGATGCATTTTATTGGTTCAGTGGACAATAAAATAGCTTGAGATACCTAACACAATTGTAGCAGAGACAACAGTAGGAAGCTGAAGGTAATTTGCTGCGGAGACTGGAAACTAACACTTGGCTTTCCTAAGGGAATGCTTATATAGCTTATTCACTCCAGCACGGCATCTTATTTACACAGCTTCCGGGCTGAAGGGTGCTTGCATCAAACCAGACTGAAGCATGCACAGATTTTGTGGTGTGCAACCTGTAAAACAGATGAACCCGAACACAGCTCAGGAACAGTTCTGCAGACAACGCTTCTTCATCACTGTACATGTATACAGGTGCTTACAAAAACAACTTTATAAAACCTACTAAGATCATCCTCTCCTATAGGGATCTCCAATCCTGTGACTCACTCGCACAAATTACATATGCACCATGGGATTAACTCCAATGACAATTTACGAAATCATTGACCATAAACAGAAACATCACATGTCCTACAAAGGCAAACACCATTCTCTTACAGTAAAATACAGCGATGTAACTAAGGACATTCTTAAAAATCAGTTGCCTAGCTACTGCCAGGTAAGTGCAGAGGTACCTACAGTGTCTTACAGACTAGAAAAATGCAACACCCAAACAGACAGAGCAGCAGAAGAAGCTTTAATAAAAGATAGGTACAGAAGACTGAACAAGTAACCTTTGTACAGGCACAGGGAATCTTTCAGACAAATCTTCTAAGATATCAGACCTTGGCTGTGCAGGTTAGAACACGAGAGCGCAATCTTCATTTGCATATGAAACACCAAAAAGACGAAATTAAGATTCAGGCAAACTGGAAGTCATTGCAATGGCTAGGTCTTTTGATTCTTATGAGAAGTCTGGATGAAAGTTTCTGAGAGCACAGGTATTACACTGCTAGGTAGTACGGGCATTGGCTGGGATGGAGCCAGTTTTCTTCACAGCAGCTTGCATGGTGCTGTTTTTTTGGATTTGTTGCCAGAAGTGTTGATAACACACCAGTGTTTTAGCTATTGCTGAGCAGTGCTTACACCACATCAAGGCCTCTTCTGCTCCTCACACCGCCCTGCCACTGCGTGGGCTGGGGGTGCACAAGAAGCTGGGAGGGGACACAGTCGGGACAGCCGACCCCCACTGACCAAAGGGATGTTCCATACCATGTAACGTCATGCTCAGCAATAAAACCTGAAGAAAGGAGGAGGAACAGACCAATGTTCGGAGTTAGGGCTTCTGTCTTCCCAAGCAACCGTTACTCACCATCAAGCCCTGTTACCCTGGAAATAGCTAAACGCCTGCCCACTGACAGGAAGCAGTGAATTAATTCCTTTTCTTGCTTTGCTTGTGTGTTCCCCTTTGCTTTATCTATTAAACTGTCTTTACCTCAGCCCACAAGTTCTCTCACATTCACCCTCCAGAACCTCTTTCCCCCATCCCACCGGGGCAGGGAGTGACCCAGCAGCTGGGTGGGGCCTGGCTGCCTACCGGGGCCAACTCACAACACAGGCAAGCATTTTTATAGAGGTGATTAAGATCTATAGATAAGAGGGTTTTTGAGATGCAGACAACACAGGGCAAAGTTAATATCATCTTGGGAACATAAACGGTACATTTTATACACTTGTGTAACATGGCATCTGACAATACTTGAATTTTAACAGCTTTCACTTGGAAGGGATGGACACCTTGCTAATCTGCTTCTGGCAGTATACCCTGTAATACTGCTGTAATTTCTTTTGGCTGTGAACTTTCTGCATTGTTACATGTTAGTCACATAAACAAGCATATTGTATGGATGGGATTCAATTATAAAGTGTCTATTGAGATTCTGGGATAGCAGTCTAAGACGACTTAAGAACAGGCAATAGCTCTTAACTGCTCACTTTCACTCTTCCCCTTCTGTCTTCCTTTTTTA
>Ga0181612_177021_pt1 | contig 18159 bp, 7 predicted proteins | sample HoacroProtozoa21_FD_119630 | JGI IMG/M metagenome (GOLD analysis project Ga0181612, IMG submission 119630) | Hoatzin crop microbial communities from Cojedes, Venezuel. Combined Assembly of Gp0051906, Gp0051904, Gp0051908
AGATTTTCAAGACCCGCCTGGACGAGGTCCTGTATAGCCTGCTCTAGGTGACCTTGCTGTCGCAGAAGGGTTGGACTAGATGACACACAGAGGTCCCTTCCAACCCCGACCATTCTGTGACTCTGTAATTTTGTGATCAAGCAGTGAACACACACTCTTCCCATCCTGCTTTGGAATATTTTGCATAATAATTCTGGTAGACACGCACAGTTTGGGGACATCTTTCTGAAGAATCATTGAAGATCTTCATGCGACAAAAGATTCCATAGACAGTATTCTGCGGTAAAATAATTTAAAATCACTTCAGCTGATAAATACAATTAGGAAAATTAAATGCATCTGAACTGTTACATCAAGTTTGTAATAAATAAAATATCCATTTCACTTATTTATTATGGCCTTCTACCATTTTTAACATTCTATACGCTGTAAAAAGTATTGAAAATGAGAAAAATAGGCACTTTTTTTAAACTGTTATCAAAACACTACCCATGAGATATACAATCCAAAGGAGCTTAAATTGGCATCATATCTTCACAAAATGAATGCTGAAGGATTATGATTCCATATCTATACTTACAATCTTTTTTGCCTGAGGTCTGGAGAAAAAGTAATGATAATAGAGCTTTGGACTTTGAATATAATCCATTGTTACTGATGGGCAAGGAAAAATTCCTCTCATTTCCTCCAGCCCACCACTGGAAATAAAGGAAATATTTAATATTATTCAAGGTGAAAATCATTACAACCCTTTATGAAAGCCAGTGTGCCTTTAAAATATCTAAAACATGTTGCTGTGCTTATTTCAAGCTATACTGTATATAGGCTGGAGTAAGAAAAGCATCTGCAGAATTAAGCAACAGAGCACACAAATACATTTTCAGTGTACTATTTATTTACCACAAACACAAATAACTCATAATTCAATAGTTATAAAATGAACACAGAAGACCTACGTGAAGGAAAAATAATCAAGTGCATAAGACGGTAGCCAGAATCGGGACTTTAAACTGTAAATTTCCGGTGCAACCCCGGCAGCCGCCTCATTCTGCATGTGCCTAATCCCCACCTACAAACTCGGATTTTTTTTTGGATAACTGGACGAAAGTTCATATATTTTCAGTGTTGGAAACAAACAAGCCAAACGGTACTTTTACAAAAAAAACCTGTATGATATAGCTGACCTTTTCATTGTCTTGATCTAATGACCAACTATCCACAACAACAACATCATCTGCCTGAAAGAGGTTTTTGGGTTTTTTTATTAACTACTGCACATCTTATAGCAATGTTTAGGTTCTGAAAGTCTAAAAAAAAAAAAAATAGCATCAAGGATTTACTGGTTTAGATCAACAGAAAGACACCATTTCCACCAAAGACCTTAAGAAAGAAATTGGAAAAAAGAGTAGACAGAAAGTTCACCAGAAATATTTTCATTGTAAGTAGTTGTATTACAAAGCAATTGAGGAATGGGTGTCTAATTTTTCATCGCTGCTACAGGATAAAATTAATTAACCTCTCCCCGCTGCAGTCTAATACACAATGCAAAATACTTGCAAGCAATGCAGTAAAAGCATTTCCTCTCCCTGTCAGTAACTGTGAGTTTACACTACCGCCTCTTTGTCAAAGCGGTTGGGGAAGTGGGGGGAGAACCATCCCCACCTCCCCAGTGAACAAGCCTGAAGTTTTTTATCCCATCAGTATTTCTACTTCTTTCAGCCTGCTATCACATATGATAAAAAAAAAGAATTCACGGAAGGTGCTGCACGTCACCGCCCACGGTCGCAACACACCACCGCCCCCGGTCCGCGGCCTCAACCCCGGCCCCCTACCTCGCTCGGCGCGCGGCGATAAGGCGCAGGCGTAAAAAGCCCTTCCCTCCGCACCCCCCGGTCCACAGGCGCTTCACGTTCCGGCCATGCCCGGGTTCTGCGCCGGCGCAGTCCAGGTTTGCGACCGCCCGAAGGGTAGACGGGCGCGTCTGGCGGGGGGGGGGGGTGGGGTCCCCCTGTAGGTCGAGCTCGCGGCGCCCCGCCGGTCTAACGGAGCACGGGTGGGGTGAGCTGGCTGCTTGGTTCGCGTGTCTCAAGAGGTTTCTTCTGGGGAGTCGGTCTTGGCAGATGCATATGCCGTCCAACTAACTCATTGGCATTAGGGAGAGAGGTCAAGCTAATCTCGCAGTATGGATTGTGCTGTTTCGATGTTCAGTCGATTAATGACTCGGTGACGAATGAAGTACACAAAGATCCGGGCGAGGAGATCAGTGCTTACGCAGCTGCCAGGACCCAAACATGCAGCAGCCGCGGCCCCGGAGGCGCTTGCCCCGGCAGTGTCGAGATCTCTGCGCATGCGTTGGAATGATGTCATGGTCATGGGACTTTTCCGCAGGGGTAGAGGGGCCTAGTTGTCCTGCCCTCCGAAACAAGCGGGCTCTTGGCGCTGCTAGCGTGCAGCGGCCGCAGCAGTCATGGGGAAGCTTAACGTGGTGATGCTGCGGTACCTCTGCAGGGAGCACTTCAGGGTCCTGACAGCGGTGAGCCGGTGGGGAGGCCTGGCTGGGGGGGACGGACGAGTAGGGGGAGGAGGGGAGGCCTGCCTAGTTTAGCCCAGCCCTGCGCACGGAGTTCCGCGTGGCTAGTTAGCTAAGTGGGGTGGCACAGGTTCTGCGCACGGATGGGAGGCTGGGTAGGTTGTGTCGCAAACAGCAGCGGAAAAAAGGTTGCAGGGGCACGGGGCCTGCTGCTGTTCTCGCTGCATCATGGTCCAGTGTTAGTGCTTCCTGGTGGGGAGGGCCTAGGTCGTGCCGTTGATCAGCCGGCAGCCGGAGGGATCGTTAGCTGCGGGGCGGTTGCTGGGGCTGCCCAGGTGGAGGCTGCCCAGTAAGGTATCGTTACTAGTTTATTCACAAATATTTATTGCTTTTGGAGCAAAGGTTTACCAAGTGTGTGGCATGCTGGCTTGGCTAGTTGCATGGTAAGCACAGGCTGCACTAGTTTGCTTATCTGGCTGCACTGACAGCAGGAGTACTAGTGGAAAGGCAAACTGAGCCATGAGTGGGAGAAAAGAGTCTGATTTCATAAATGTAAAACAGCTCCTTCATACGCTGAAGGACTGAAATCTAATCAGCCATCCATCATCTGTCCAGTACTGTAAAAGTTTCGAGGCTGAATTATGCAATGGATATCAAGGGGCAGGGGTGAATATTAAAAAGTCTGGTTAAGTCATTAAAAAAAAAAAGCATCTGTGAAAAGTTATTTTAGTTTCAAGTGGGACCTGGTACTATTTCTTTGCTGAACACAGGGGCTAACAAATCTGTTTTTATTTACTCTTTTAGGTGGAAATGGGCATGAAGAACCATGAAGTAGTTCCTGCTAGCTTAATTGCTTCCATTGCCAGCCTTAAACATGGTGGTTGTAATAAAATTTTGAGAGAGTTGGTGAAGCACAAACTTATAGCTTATGAACGAACTAAAAGTGAGTTTGATTTTTTTTTGTTGGGCTCCCTCTCTCATTCAGTCCCCAGTGCCTCACAGTGGTACTTGCAGAAGTACCACAGCTTGGCACATATGAGCATCCAAAGCGCTTGCTAGCCTTCCCTTCTCTTGGACCTACCCTGGGAATATGGATTTGTGCAGTACCAAAGGTTGTAGCTGACTGCTGAGCTGCCTGTGCAGAATAGAAATGATCAGTTAAGTTTCTTTTTTGCTCAGTCACGAAAGTCGTAAAAAAATAAAAGAATCATCAATTAAGGCAATATTCAAATGCATACAGGAATCAAACCAAATGAGTTGCAATCTTATAGTACATAAACTGGAGCAGAATGCAAAAGCCATGTATATTTCACTCCCTCAGTAACAGCTACTGAAGTGGTTTTTGTTCACTGTGAAGTAGTCGTTGTGCAGGCCTTTTCCCATTTCCTTAATCCGTTTGGTTGCATCTGGCTTTGCAAACATACAGTAGGAGTCTACAGGAAGTTCCAGTCCTTTTTGGCTCAGTTCTTCAGAGCACTAAGGGTCACTTTAGATCATCACAACAATCCCAGATCCGTGCTGTGTCTGCTATATGTTTATCTTCCAACATGCTACATGGGCTTTCCCAGGCTATTTAAAGTACTGCCATTGCGTCTATTAGAGATGGGCTAATGGCATGTCTGTCTTTTGCCCAGTTGCCATTTTTCATAAAACTTGGAGGAATTTAAACATTTTACCGTTCTGTCAAAGTGACCTGATAGTAGCCAATGGGCAAAATACTACTTGAGTGTTGTGTACTGTAAGCTGAAACAAGGCTAAGTTGAGATTTATTTTAAATGTAATGTATACATAATGAGAAATGAAATGTTTTCTATTTTATTTTTACCTAGCTGTCCAGGGATATCGGTTAACTAATGCAGGATATGATTACCTTGCTTTGAAAACTCTGTCTTCCCGACAAGTCATAAATTCTGTTGGAAACCAAATCGGTGTTGGCAAAGAATCAGGTAATTTAAAAAAAAAATATTAAAATAGGTTTTTTTAAGCAAACACAGCTGTAATGTTACAAATGTTTTGCTGGAAACTATGTAAGTTTTCCTCTGGATAGTCACATCAGTTAATCTGATAAACACCAAGATTTATGGGTCACTAGTCAAAATGCTATGTGAGGCTTCTGGCTGCATTTGGATATTTCTTCACAAGAGTGTCATTCTACTTTTGACCATTTTGTCTGATTCTTGGTTAGTCGGTTAAAAAGGTACTTTGCAGGCAGATGCTGTTTGTCTTGTGCTTTGTGAAGAGTTTTGAACCATTTTAACAGAAAGAGAATTTCAGCTTCTTCATCCCACTTAAAAATAAGGTAGTAAAGTAAAATAGGCTCAAAACTATTGGTGCGCAATCTTGGTTCCTCTTACGTTCATGGAGATTGTAATTTGACACAGCACATAACTTATGTAATTGAAGAATGAGAAGGGGCTTATTGGGGACAAATGGTAGAAATGAAATTTAGGCAGTTTGTTAACGCTGTTTAAATTAAGAAACTGGTCCCTTTGGTTGTCTGTCCGCTCAACAAAGAGAAGATGGCCCTTCCAGAGTGTGGTTAAGAACACCAGCACCTGCCCTAGATTTCTCTCAAGGATAGGTTGTATTTGTTCTTTTCGGTACAGATAGCCTGGGGGTGTTAACCTCAGTATAGGAACCGTAAAATCTCCTACTCTACAAGGTGTTTCAGATCACATTGATATTTCTTCGAATGGGATACCATGATCTCTTTAACAACAATTTTTTCTTGTTCAGATCTTTAATATACAATGTGTAAATTTGTCTGTCTTTACTCTCTGTAGTAGAACTTGCCATGCCAGAAACAGTGTGACAAGTGAACTAACAAAGTTATCACTGCACTTTTTAAATCAGATACTAGCTTGTTACATGTAATTTATTTCTTAGATCTATGCTATTTTGTGTCTTCTAGATATTTATATTGTTGCAAATGAAGAGGAGCAACAGTTTGCATTGAAACTGCATAGGCTTGGGAGAACTTCATTTCGCAGTCTGAAAAATAAACGTGACTACCACAAGCACAGACATAACGTGTCATGGCTGTATTTATCCCGGCTAGCAGCAATGAAGGAGTTTGCCTATATGAAGGTAGGTGGCCATTCACACAAGATTAGCAACAGTGTGATAAACTGGAAGATACTTTTCTGATTGTCTTTTGTTCAGTTCATATATGCAGTACTGATAGGTTTTACGCTTTTTTTTTTCTCCTAATGGACTTAAAGTATACATTTCAGAGAATTTTAGTGCTATATGTTTTGTATATTTTCCAAAGACAAAATGAAGCTTTTCTGTGGAAGTCATGTGGAACAGAAGCAGGTGTCGTGAAAGAATTTCACATGAACGTTGTTATCTATGGATAGATAATTTATAGATCACCAGTTCTGCTGTTTTTCCTCAAAAACTTACTGCATAAGCTTGCAAAAACACCTTAAAAAGGAAGGAAATTTACAGTTACTTGTCATAATTATTCTTTTTTTGTTGTTCAGGTGTCATTGTTTAAAATTAATTTCTTTATTTTTTTGATTCACCATGTTTTCAGTTGTTGCTGTGCTGATGAGGAAAGTATTTCAGTCCAGACAGGTGTTCTAATCTGAAAAGGCACACTTTATTCTATACTGTGGGAAAAGATTTCATTTCCAAGCATATATTGCTACTCTCAGAGTTCCAGCTTTTTTTGACCTGCTTTAAAAAAATGCAGACATGATTGAAAGTTGATAACAGAAAACTAATTATGTATTAAAAACTAGTTTTCCCTTCTCCTTTTGTGATGTTCAACAGTACTATATACATTTAATATTGTTTTCTTGTTTGTCTTGGAAAAAGCTTGATTGGTTCTGTTGGTAGCCTCTATAGAGAGAGAAGAACTATTACCGTCATTTAGAACCTCTGTATTGGTCTGGTTGGTCCAACTGGTAAAGCGTTATGTGGTCAGGACTTCTAGGAATAAAATTGTGAGGGTCAGTTCCCCTGGAAAGAGAGTTGGGGGAGGATTAATTGTGTGCTGAGAAGTGATAACAGTGTAATATTTAAGTAACAAAAGCTGTATTTATGTTGCTGCAACTTAGAACTGTCTTAGAAAAAATCACTGGTAACAAGAGGAGGAGTAAGAAGAGAATGAACCCATAAAGAAGTTGAGTGAATGACTAAATTTGCGTTAGAAAAGGCAAACATGAGACATTCAAAATATTATGACCTACCCTTGGTTAACCTTTAATGTGGTGTAATGCTGGTTATTAATATTTAAGAATGAACTTTTGTCTTACAGCAACTGCGCATTAACTGGTCAGGCAGAACTGCACTGGGAGCAACTTAGGGTGGAATGTTTTTCTAATGCCTGACTATCCTATTCGCTGTTGTCTGCTACTGATTACTTGGGCTAACAGACCAGATATCATTCTGCCATTTTTCTATTCTGTTGTGTTTTTCTTCCAAATGCACAATAGTTAAACTGTAGACAACATAGCAGTGCGCTTAGTGTCTAAACTTATGAATTTTATTTGTCTTTGCAGTGAAAGTTCAAATGGCTGTTATGCTGCCTTCCTTCTTAAGCATGTCACTTAATGTTTCCAGATAGCATTTGAGTAATGTATGCTGCTTCCACAGTAGTATTTATTGCTTATCTTAGATGGGAATTTGTCAAGATATGTAATGTTTTCTTAACTATTTAATTTTAATTTTTCAAAGTGTTTTCTCTTTCCAGGCTTTGCATGACAGAAAATTTCCTGTTCCAAAACCTGTAGACTACAACAGGCATGCAGTTGTTATGGAACTTATTGATGGCTATCCTTTGTAAGTACTGAAGCTTGAATTCTCTGTGTTATAGAAACCCTAACAATGTTAGGTTCAGTTGGGTAACATGGCTAAGGTTGTTCCTTGTCAGGTGAGTGAATTCTGACTTCACCATGCTGAATAATGCTCTCTAGCCCACACTCACTAGCATTCTGCTTAGTAGTAGTCTTGCTTTGCTTGTCTCTCTATTCAGAGGAAGTATTCTTTTTTTAGTCCAAAGAAACTGGTGAAATAGACTATTTTTTTAAGTAAGGCATACAGCAAAAGAGCAGTGTGACACAAGTTAGTACCACAACTGTCTTCTACATAGAAATTGCTTATTCTGTGTGTTATTGGATATATACTATGTTGAAAATAATATCCTTCACATTCTGAGATCCAGTTCATGATCTCTGGTAATTCAGGTAAGATTATAACTCAATGTTTTAGACCTTCCTGAGACTATAAGATTGCCTGAAACAGAAGTTTATGGATCCATTATTTAAATAATTCATTATGACAATGTTGGCTGATGGGAGACAATCAGCATAAGTTGGAATGAGATTCAGCAGGGGTATAAGTAGGCATTTTCTCCCACTGAAGACCATGAGACAGTGGCACAGGTGCTTGGGGAGGTTGCACAGTCTCTCTCCATCCCTAGAATTTTTCAAGCCTCAACTAGACAAAGCCGTGAGCAACCTGATCTGATCTCAGAGTTGACTCTGCTTTGAAGAGACTATTGGACTAGAGACCTGAGGGCCCTTTTAATTTGAATTACTCTGGCATTCTGTCAGAAGTATTTCATATATTTTGTCTGTATTTTTAAATTAAGTCTTTCAAGGTTCAGAATATTTTATTTTATTTAACTTTTCAGGTGCCAGGTGCGCCAGATGGAAGATCCTGCCTCTGTCTACAGTGAATTAATGGATCTGATTGTAAAACTTGCCAGTCATGGTTTAATTCATGGTGATTTCAATGAATTTAATCTCATACTGGATAATGATGACCATGTCACTATGATTGATTTCCCTCAGATGATATCAACATCACATGCAAATGCTGAATGGTAGGTTTAAATTTAAACATGTTTTCAAAGTAAATCTGACAAGTGCTGATGACAGCAAATAGTCAACCATGACTTGTTTCCATAAGCCTGTTCCTGATTTTTTTGTACCATCGTTGTCATGCAGCACAAATAACAATTCACAGTGATTGACAATGTTACCATAGTTTGATTTATGAGTGAGTAGAAATGTCTCTTTAGAATAAAGATGTAATTAGTTGCTTCTCAGAGACAATGATGTTGTTCAGTTAAGAAATGCGTAGAAATAAGCTGCATGCTGTTTGTCTCCATAGCCTTTTGTGTTGGGATTACTAATAGAAATAATTTTCAAATAAAATAAATACAAGACAAGAAATGTAGGGTAAAAGTTTGCAGTTGCAGTAGACTTCATTACCTTGATTTTGTGATTCTACAATTCTTATTTTTTACAGGTATTTTGACAGAGATGTTAACTGTATTAAGGAGTTCTTTAAGAAACGCTACAACTATGAGAGTGAGCTCTTCCCAGCATTCAAAGACATCAGGTATAAGCTGCCAGATTAATTTGAGTTCTCCTGTTTGTGGTATTTGTATTGGTTTTGTGAGAAAAATGGGTGCCTGTGACAGGTGCTTGTAGGAGAAAAAAAAATAGGCCCAATTGTATAATTTCGAATTGTGTGTTTGTCATTCCTAGTGTGTTTACTTCAACATACAATACAGTAAGTGGTTTCCAAAAGCTAAAGTGTGCTTTAAAATTATTTGTGGCCTTCTTTGTCTTTCCTCTTGCAGCTAAGGAAGAGGGATCAACCCAAAAGCTTGATCCAAGTGCTAAATACCTAGGAAATCTTAACAGTGATGCAGAATCAGTTTCTCCCACTTCTCAAAGCCTATTTGACAATTATAGTACATTGAGGATTAATTTGGGTTTCAATTTGCAATTTATTTTTAAAATGTTAGTAAAAATGGTGACTGCCTGTTCAAGCATTATTACGTTCGAAGTTTTTTTTCTAATGTGTTTTGTCCATTTTGAGAAGTAATTTTTGACTTATTTTAAGACTGAAGCGTTTGCAATGAAATATTTCATCCCGAGAGCTCTTCCAAATGGATGCCACACTTGAACCAGTTTCTGTGTGTCAGTATACTCTTTGTTCTTCTGTTTTCTTAAACATAATTGGAACTTAAAGCAAACTTGTATTCCTGTTAAAATAAAATAATTTCCCCATAAATAAACAAATGCCGGTTGTGGAGATGGAATCATCTTCTGTAGAAGTTTGCTTCTCTCAGGTCACGTTCTGTTAATACTTTACAGCTCAGCACTGTCATGTGGTGTTCTGTGTCTTTCAACAGAGTATATCCTCTTTGTTAATAGTATGAGTAATTACACTCTAGCTAGATTACTGTTTTTAATCTGAAATGTAGCATGTCAGTAGCTTGATGATTTGGCATATTAAAAGAAAATATACTTCTTTCACAGGAGAGAGTGTTCCCTTGATAGAGAGATAGCTGCCAGTGGCTATACAAAAGAAATGTTGGAAGATGGTGAGCTTCTTTGCCCACCAGGTTCTGATGAGGATGGTAATACAACAGAGGTGTCAGAATTTGTAGAAGATGCTGAGAATAAGGTCAACTTCTTCAGCAAAGATAAAGAAAACAGTGCAGACATCATGTATGCAGTGGAGGATTTCTCTGAAAGCAGAACCTCTAAGAACTTTATGTATAGCAATGAAGAGGCTGGTGCAACTGAAAGTAATGAAAATACACAGAGGCTGAATATGTCGAAGTTGAGTTCAGCTTTAGAAAAAATTGAAGGGCAAGCTGAGCTTTGGAAGTCCAGTGAAGAAGTGGAGAGTTCTACAATTGATTTTTTTAAGGGCAAAAGCAAAACTGAAAATGCTCCTGCAGGCGAAAATCAGACAGGTCAAGGAAGGTGCTGTAACGAGAAGGAGAATGAAGACAAATGCCCTGATCTGGTTCACTTGTCAACCTTAAATGAGAAATTCAGGCATTACAGGTAAAGATTCATATTTGCTATCTATCCTCCCATCCCCCCAGTAAGTGTAAATCTTTCAAGTAGCTCAAAAAGGGCTACTATTCAGCTACCCTTGTATAAATTGAAGATTAAAAATTCAACTCATTTTGAAATCATTGCAGTGAATATCTTTCCTATTGGTCTCATGACAGGTAACCTGTTGATTGATAATATATGTGCAATGCGTCATATGTAACGTGACAGATCAGTTGGCCAGCTGTGTAGTAGTATGTAATGAGAGAACAGGTCTTGGACTCAATTCGTAGACCAACCTATTTTCTGTGGTGTCATTTTTTTCCCTTTTTCTTTATTTCAGTTAATATTGGTAGTGAAATAGTTCTTGGTATTAAAATACTGCTTCTGAATAACTTTATGAATAAGTTTGTAAATTGAATGCTTTTTTTCAAAACCAAATTATTCTGCTGCTCACTCAGCTGAAGTTATCAAGAATAAACTCCTTGGAATGTATTATTCAAATATATTTACTGTGTGTTGTTCTACCTTTTAATTCCTTTCCTGATGTACGTAAAAATTACTGCTTACCTTCAGGCTAGCCACTTGTAAATGAATTTCTGACTCTGGGTTTGCAAGCCCACTGTGTACCTGGATGTACCATGGTCATGCTCCCCCTCATCTGCTTTCACTTTTTAGTGAAATGACTTGTCACAGTATTATGCAGAATCTGAATTTTTTTGTGTGTGTTCTGAAGCTTCTTTTCATGTGCTTGGTGTACATGCGACTATTGTGCAACAAATTCTTCTTTTCATAAAATTCCTGTTTTGAACAAGTGTTAATAGTTAAAATGTAAATGTCTTGTAGTACTTACGTGTTCCTCTGGGAGTTTTCAGATGGTATGTCAGTAAGTCAGAACTAAAACATGATGCTTATAAAGGCAAAGAATGTTTATCTTGCTAGTGGAATAAAATATTGATTTTTGTATTTTAGAAATAAAGAGAGTATTGTTCATATTCCGGAGAACAGAACAAGGACTGAAAGTATCACATCAGTCAGAAGTGTTGGGAGCTGTTCAACCATTCCAGCGGTAAATATTATTGTTATTATGTTATTGTCTAGTTTACTCTCAGATTTGCACATAGCTATTAGAACCTATTTGTAAAAATGTTATCTAGCATTAATTATCTTTGAAAAGACTCTTACCATGTGTCTCTCTGGTTTGCATTTCCATGCCCACAGAAAAATTGGACTGATACTTCTGTAATTGTTTACAGGAAATTATTTCCAGCACTTTACTTCCTCTGTTGCTCTTTGGTCTTTCACCAAAGCTCAACATTAACATTAACATGTCTCACTTCACCAGTAACAGGCTAATATATATTAGTGTATGTTAATACACTTAACATATAATCGGTGTATTCATTTCTGTTGCTAGCCACAATTAATATTTTTTTGTTTAAAAGTGGATGCTTAAGTCAAGATCTAATTTAGCCTTTTTTACCTCTCTCCCTAGAGAGTTCTTCACACTCTTTTCTGAAACATTTACATGAACTCTCTTTAATAGTGATTTCTTTGGCAGTATGAATTAATTTGACTTTCTGCATTATATAAATCAGAACATTTTACAGCAGAATTTAATATCTTTTTCTTCAACCCCAGAGTATACATTAGTCAGTATGGCTACCTCTGTTGCATTTTTCAAAAGTGCATTTTCATTTTAAAGGGAAGAAAATCCAATGTTCTTTATTAAAGTATTGTACAAAACAGGAAGAAACTTCTTTCAGCTGACAGCTGATCCATGAGGTATTTTTTTAGTTAGATCAGACTACATACTTGCCATTGTAAATATGGGTACCTCTGTTCAGTCATATTTTCATTTGCAGTGAGGAGCAGAAGCTCTGAATAATCTAGCTTGGGGAACACATTAGTGTAGTTTCAGCTCTTTCACAACATATACCGAAAGCAAATACCTACTTTTTCAATTTGTGTCAAAGCATTTCTGTTGCCTAATTGGAGCTTTAGTCCTAGAAGTACCATATCTGAAACAGCTAGTGTTGGCAAGAGTGATTTTTATGAGTTTTGTTTTTTTTTTTTTTTTTTAGTTAGACTAGATCTTCCTCATTTACAGTCTTTTCAGTCTGCTACTTACTGCTTCAGCACTTTTCTAACAAAGGCTTTGCTACTGTCCTGTTAAATGATATGTTATTCTGTGAAGCAGCCTTGCCTGACACTAGTTATGATGGAATAGTTGGGTGCTTTACTCTTTCATGTTTGGATTTTGTTTGTTTTTTTTTTAAGATAAGCATTTTAGAGATACACCAATATGTGATAAAGTTACCTGTGTAAATAAATGTTAAGGAACAGAATGTTTGTATCTTGTCTAAGACATTTATACAGGTCTTCATGCGACGGAAAAAACCCCAACCTTGTCATCATCACAGTTCTTATTCTAGGGGATGGCAGTGTATCTTCTAAAGGAGACAGAGGATTAGGTTAAAAGTATGGGAAGTGAATGAGAGCTAAGATAACCTGCCATGAGTTCCCTAACTTGTGGGTCATGCAGTCTTTTTTGTTGGTTTTTTTTCACCTTGGTTTGCTAATTTAAGTGTGCAGAATTAAAAAAAATAAATCAGTGCTACTAAGTTCTGTAAAGGAAGCTACTTGAAATTGTACTCCTGTGCACCACTCGGTGGTAGCAGTGGTCATTATGTAGCTATAGAAACCTTTCTGAGTATTTAGAGGGTGTCTGTTTATTCTGTAGGCAGATACATAAAACGTGTTAAAAATATGTAAATAGCTTGTACGTACCGAATTTTCTGTTCTCAAAGAAAGATAAAAGCACTTCAGCAGAAAAGCTTTCAAGAGATTTAGTCACATAAAAACCTTTATGCTGCACCAGTTTACCTTGCATAATGCTTTCACTTAGATGCTTTTATGCTGAGTAAAATAACGTTTCTACCCATTGCTGAATCTTATTTTAACTTTGGAGTGTTAGAGCTAAAGAAATTATATGTATAATGAGCTATTTGTAACATAAGAAAATAATTACAAAACTAAAAATGCAAAATAATGACACTGCAGTAAGATCCACTGGGCTGCTTAGAGCTGATACCTGTTATTGCTGCTAGCATTTATCTGTTGTTTATGTAGCTTGCATTCTGTTCAGTGGAGAAAACATAGTAAAACATAAGCAGATTTTTAAATTGAGCATACAGTTGAGTTCATATAGGCATGTATAAACAGTGGCAGTAATAGTAGTAGGTACAGTTGGACACTATGCTAGAAAGATAAAGCATCATGAATTTTGGAAAATAAGCTGTTCCACATTAAGGTATCTTTCTGTGCTTGTACAAATCTTTCTATGCACTGATGTAATTTAATTAGAGGAAACAATGTGAGTGATCAAAAATTTAAACAATAAAAGGTAAATCCGTTTACTCTGAGGCATGGTATTTGCCTCAGAGTATTTCTCAGTGTTTGCTCACATTTGTGTTATGAAGATAGACGAGTGAGTCCACCATGTGCTGTAGTTGAGCAATAGAATTTGTTGAATTTGTGTTACGATTACATGTCAACCACTACTAGTATTCACCTTCAAAATGTCTTCTGACAAGTTTTGTATAAACTAGTCCTCTATCCTGGACGAGAGTGTGAGCAGTAGAGAAGCCTTCTTGCAGTATTCTGCCTATAGAAAACACAGAATTACAGATGCTTTACTGGCAAAAGAAAATCATCAATGCAACAGTTTAAATTAGTTCTGATAAGTTTTTCTTCAGCAATGTTTTTAAAGAGAATCTACATTTTTTATTTCCAAAGAGCTCATTGTTAAATACTGAGTGCTGCTATGTACCCAAGCAAAGAATGGCACATCACATGCAACTGGTTTTTACCCACATTTCCACAGTCAGTCTGCATGCAACGTAACTTAGGAAACTGCTGTTCAGGTGGTTCCCTAAATATTGCAGTATTCCTGCCGAAATCAGGGTTGAGTAACTGGATTCATTGACTACCTTGTATTTTGTTACTTTAGTTGTATTAGTCACAGCAATTCAAACAGCGTAACTTGTCAAAATTATGCTGTCTTGTTCCTGATTTACTCCCTACCAACTTACTACTTCATATGCCACAGTGAAGTTGAGTTGATAGTACAATCAACAAAGCACAAAAACGCGACTGAAATTGCGGTACATGTAAAGGAAGTGTAATCAGATGGATATTTTTCCTCTTGTCCAGCTATTTGGATGTCAGCAGATCTTTTATTAGGGGCGGATTTATTTCTTGATATGATTTTTTTAATGCTTTATTAATTAGAATAAAAACAAGACACTCTTTTGGTATTTCCAACAAGATATGATTCCATCATGATTAAATAGGTAGATGAAAATAGTTTTATTTCTCTTTCTTCCAAGACAAGATATGCAAGTATGCACTCAATATCAGTGCAGCAGCTTGAGCTGGGATCATTTTCTAAATGACAAAATCACAGCCACAATGTACTAAATGATGGCTTCGTTTTTATTATGGATAGCTATTGCCATCATAATGGAGAGCAGAACTCAGAATGAAAACATTAGTGTAAGTAACAGATGAAATTTCATAAAATTGCTGCAGTTTTAATGAAATAACAAGTCGCTGTTGCTGTTTCAGTACTTTTGCTGTAGAGGCATGAGGTGGTCCTGACCATGTGAATCTTAATAGGAGAATGCCTTACAACAGGGGAGAACTGGAGGAGGAATTGTAAATCACTCCTGACTGCCCATCTTTTTTAGCCGCACTTGTGGTAAAGAGTTATTGTTTACCATTGGAATCATAGTCAGAATGTTGTAATCCAAACTTTAGAAAAAACAGCATGCTAAAGAAAACAGGCACAAACCAAATAATTAGGGCAGGACATGAAATGTTCTATTAGTCCCTTTTTCTGGTAAAAAAAAGAAAAAAAAAACCCACAAACCCCAGATATTTGTCTAGTCTTCAAGTGTAGAATGTTGTCAGCTTTTACATTTTTGTAGAGGGCATGTGTTTTGCACTGAGAGGTGCTGGTCCTTTATGATCCCCATAAGAAAGACACTTAAATTCCTTAAGGTATGATTTAAAATGCTATTTATTACAGCTAAGACTGTCAGGAGAGGATAGCAGAGATAGTCCCTCACCCCTTTAGATGCTGGGAGTCTGAGGGTGTAGCATGGAACGGGACTCCAGCATACATGCAGCACACCATGCAGACCTTTTCCATAGCAGAGAATATCTCTTTTCAGTCAGTTGACCTGTTTTATGATTTTCTTATAAGGAAACAACTCTGTTCATCATTTCTACAGTCAAGCTGAAGTGATGTTCACATAAGAACTTCTTGCTGCACGTTTAGATAAAGGCAGGGCCACACAGGAGGCCTAGTTGCCAGTGCTGAGCAGGAGTTGGCTTAGTTTATCCTACTGCCGATACATTTGTGCAGCACAACACAAGCCTGAAGACAACTCTGCAGCTCAGTGAACAACAGCACAGACCTGGGCTTACTCCTGTTAACTGTTGTGTAAGGTCACTAACTTCTTGATGTGCAGAGGTCTTTGGTAAGGATCATGCCTGTTCATGTTGGTACTGGAAATGGTTGTGCCATGTCTTAGTACTAAATGGTCTTCAAAAAGTTCTCATACTGAATTGTTTGCTCATTTGTAGCAACTGGTGAAACAGAAGATAAAACGTCAACTGACCAAACATCAAAAGTCTGCTCTGAGGCAACGCCTGCAAAAAGGAGAGGCAAATATTTATACCAAACAACGTCGAGAAAATATGCACAACATTAAGTCAAGCTTGGATGCAGCTAGTTTCTGGCGATAATTTATTAAAGCTGTTATGGAACATGAGAAAACTTATAATACATACAATTGAAAGAATTGTGCTAGTAACCAATAATCATTTTAAGTAACAGAGCCATCCCTTCTATGAAACCAAATGTTTTTCTGGAAATTAATAAACCTTGTTCTGGTTCTTGTGATTCTGATCGGGGGATTTTGTTTTGGGTTTCTGGTTAAAACCGCTGAATGTAACTTAAAGTAAATAGTAATAATAGCCAGTAAATACTGGCTAAGATCATGTAACTCAATGATTTCCAACAGTATCTTGTTGAAAATCAGTTGCACTATGTTTGTGTAGATTAAGAATCCTCTGTTGGGCAGAGAATTCCTCTGTAAGAGGGAATGAAGGGAAATTTTTAAAACCGATTTTTGCAGTGACAGGAAATTTAAATGTAAAATGTTGCCCTCATAAGTAGATATTTCTTTGGTTTAATTAAAAAACACAGATATGAACCTGATAGCAGTTACTACTCTAAGATTTCTTTTGTACGTGTACAAGCATGGGCAATCCATATGAGGAATATGCATTCTTTGAAGCCAGTAATTCCCGTTTGTTTTTTCCTTCAGTCCAAGGTCTCACATATAAATCTTGCCCAGAAAAATACGTAGTAGTAAGTGTTGTACAGACCTGGCAAGCACTCAGATTTTTAATGTACCAATACCAGTTACCAATAAATTTAATTCCTTTATATCTAGTAACTTAGATAAAGTGATGAGGATTCTGGAACTCCCCTTTTCAAAAATATTACCATGACTTTTACTATGCTATATCCTTGGGGTCTGAAGACGTAGGAGAAAAACAAGTATACTGATTTTTTTTTAATTTATTTTAAGTAAGATATGTCTGTAATAAAATTAAATGGTATTTATATTTAAAAACACGTAATTAAGGAGAGAGGTGATTTGTGAACACTGAAGCAACTGAAGCAAGAGAGAGCAGTTTAAATTTTCCTTCGTTCTTTTTTTAACCTTCTATCCACTATACCTGTGATTGAGATGTGAGGTGGAGCCCTTCTTGGAAAAGACAACTTGGTAGAGTTTAAATTCTCAGTCTATAGTTTGGAAAACCTTAAATCTGTTATCTACCTGAGTAAAAGAAATGAGGAACTTTGGCTTTGGTATTTGGTTTTCTGCTCGCATGTCTGATATTATTTGCTCTTTGTCCTGTGTACCTGATATGCCTTATACCTTATTCGGGTTTTAAAGTGTTGAAGAATTGCAGCCTCTATCCTGTCTTACAGCACATTCTTGCTTTCAAAGTTTTAAATTTTTGTCTTCTCTCTGGATAAAAGCTAGTCTTAGCCAGCAGCTGTATATGGCCTCAAATTAAACCATTACAGGTCAGTGAAGAGATGCAGTAGAGAAGTGTTCTTTGTAGCATCACAGCTGCATGAAAGTCTGTTGACAGAACTGAGGAAGTCCAATTAAATATTACATGTAAGTGATTGCAATCAAGGTATGTAGGCCTGTTTCCTGATACAGGTAGAGCTGATTTTAGCAGGAGCAGAAAAGCAAACTTAAGTGAATTTAATTGTATTTCCATTTTAAAAACTAAGGGAAAAAAATCTTTTTATGTTTCTAGGCTCTTACCTGTTAAGAGACTGGTTCAGTGACAGCTTAAGAAGACCTGAGTTACCGTTATTTGGCTAAGATGTGCATGTTCTTTTTGGCTTCTAATTTAGGACTTTTCACATTGAATGAGTTCTTTCTAGTTTGCAACCTTAAATCTGTTTTGATAATGGGAAAAGAAAGGATGATGGAAATCTGCTGTTTATTTTCAGAATGTTCCTTTAAAACATCCATTAACTTTTAAAGGTATTCTAATAGATGGCTGTAAGTTATCATTTTTATTTACTCAGCGACATGAGACTCTTCTGAAACTGGAGTTAGTGACAGAGGAAGTAATCCTGAAAGTTACATATTAATATTCCTGGAATACCTTGATGCCTTGAAAAGCCGGAATTGAAGACTCAATAGTCGGCAGACT
>Ga0181612_172065_pt1 | contig 18156 bp, 6 predicted proteins | sample HoacroProtozoa21_FD_119630 | JGI IMG/M metagenome (GOLD analysis project Ga0181612, IMG submission 119630) | Hoatzin crop microbial communities from Cojedes, Venezuel. Combined Assembly of Gp0051906, Gp0051904, Gp0051908
GGTTAAACGGTCTCAATCCTCTAAATCTCCAGAAGACTTGCATTAAGAACCCCACGTCTTCGCTGTACTCCTTTCCTGCGCCTCTCCCTCTAGCAGCTGATACCTTCCTGTATCCCTTCTGAATGAAGACTTTCTATGGCTCAAATGAAGAACCTGTCCAGACCAATACTGCGCAACTCCGCTGCAATGGTTTGTACAACCTGGCTCTCTTTACTGGGAGTGGACAACGTGCTATGCAAAACAAATCCAAAATTATGCAACATGAAAATAGATATTCATGCTGCCAAAAAAAAAAACCACAAACCACCATCAACTTACATAAAATCCTAGACCAGCAGTCCAGTAAAGACTGGTAAACAAAGGATATAAATACCATCGTCAGCCCAGGAAGTGCCATCACAGCAGGCTGTCAGAAGCCCTGACCAAACGCCAGGGAAATCTGTGCAAGCTTGCCCTATTTTTATACTCTTTCCCTCAGCACCTGCCAATGGCCACGTTGAGACATACGATACCATCCCAGATGAATCTCTGGTCTGACTCACTACGGCAGTTCCTGGGCTGGCAGAACAGCCAAACAGCCATACAATGCTACATTTGGCCTTGGTCTTCAATTAATTCATATTGTGAAAACCCAGGAGGTTGTTAAACAGCTGTATTTTCATATTGACAGTAACATCTCCTGCCCTAAGACCCACCAAAGTGCATTAAAATACATACCTAACAAAAGAAAGTGCTTTGGATGAAGAATCTAATGTTTCTGGATCATGTAAGAAACGTTGGCTTTGCCCAAAATCCAGACTACGATGCGACAATATCGGATGACAGTCCTCTTCCAATGGATGATTTGTCATCCTTCCAGCCTGCGGGGAAAGCTGAGCTTCTCCAGATTCACTGTCCTCCTGCCAAGATTTGAAAGCAGGAAACGGATCTAGAAGATAAGAGGGACACGAAATGGTACTTTTCTGTTAACAGAATTATAAACAAGAGTCAAAAGGAAACAAAAATGTGTACCCAATGCTTAGTCATGTATGCTATAAAGGATGTGGTGTCATACACGAAGTGAATAAAACCATTGAAATACATCAGAAAGCTACAAATTCTGTCATATAACAATTAAAAGAAAGAGGTACTGAAATGAAGTATGCACACTAGGATCCCTTTTTCAAAGTGTATCTTGGGAGTATGCATTTCTGAACAGTTCAACAGTGTAAGAGAGCCTTATTTACTTCTAAGAAATCCGAAGTTGGAAGAATGTACTTATTGTCCATTGCAATATTTTGCTGTGGAAATTAATTTTTATATCTTACGCATGTACTTTGAAAGATTGTCCTCTTGTTTTTGAAGAAGGTAAGCCTGACAATACCTCTTTCGGTACAATACCTGTTTGCTTAAGTCTTTTTAAAGGAGTGTTGTTGGGCTTTTAAGTTTAAATTCATCTTGACACCACTGAGAAAAAGAGATTTCTTAATTTGTGGAAGGTGATATCTCTTAGGCAGGGGATTCCAAAACAATCAATTTTTTTAAAATCTCTATAAAAAGTTAGTTGCTAACATCCCTTACAATTCTCAGGTATGGTTTTCTATCTGTCTAACAAAAAGCTGATATGGCCTTCCAAACACTTTAATTTAAAATCCCACCCCCGCCTTTTCCTTTCAGAGAGCTGCCCATATTTTCCAGCTCAAATAGGAAATTTGAAAACTGGGTTCAAAGTGTGCAGAACAACAATAAAACCCACAATCTTTAAAATAAAAATAACCCTTATACCTGCTTTCCACTGTACATTTACTAAGTATTATTGGGATTTTTTGTTTTCTTGTTAAGCTGTGATCTTGCCTGTTTACACAGTACAAGACAGAAGATGGGGACCTTTTAGGAAAAAAGTAAACAAAAAAACTGCAGATCAGAACATTCCCAAGATATAAGGGACAGCAGGTGAAGGGTTAGTTAGAAAGCAAACCATAAACTATCAAAAGGCAGATAACTGAACGTATGGCGAACCATACTTACCCTCCCCTTCTCTCTGCAGATGCATTGTTTTGAAATCAATGAGGGGAAAAGTGATAGGGCATGGCGCTAATAAAATGAAAAAGAATGGCAAAAATACTAAAGTGAACACACAGCACAGTCAGAACAAACCATACATAACATGTAAAGCAGGAAGATACAGTACCAGGGAAACACATCCCATCTTTTGGGCCAGGCCCTGAGCACTCTCAGCTTCCAAGCAATTCCAATGGCAGGTAAGGATGCTCAGTCCTTGGCGAATTTGACCTTTTTACTGAAAAGGTTTACAAAGAACTGACACAGGAATAGTAAAGACTTATTGTAAGAGTCTCATGCATCCTCATTTTAACAAAAGACAAGTTTGAAATATATTTTTGCTCACAGCTCTTATGTAATAGGGATGGTGGTGATTTCCAAAAAGCAGGACAAATGCAGAAAAAACACTCAGAAATACAGATTAACTGATCTACATTTTTGCCTTAAGCCAGCAAGCATTTGATGTTTCTTTTCAAGAACTCTGTTGGTTACAGGCCTTTAAGTTTTCCATAGGCTTTAACAGCCCAAATCTTCTAACAAGATTTGGACTAGTATAGATTTCTTTACAAAGCCAACCTACTTCAACAGAACGCCACGAAGACTTGCAGTGGCTTGGAAGGCCGAGATCCTAATAACCATTCCGAACAGGACTGAAGAATGGCTAAAGTCAAAATACTTTGCAATGAAATAACACCTCCTGCAATACCATGATTTTACTACCAAGAAGGTTGTGATATAAATTCATATACAGATATGATACTTTCTTTTCAAAGTAAGTGACATAAATCTATTTGGGCAAGTAAAATCAAAGCAACTCTTATGAGGAGATTTAAGGAAATAATGAAAATGGAAGCAACAAACCTTCTGAGAATATGTCTTAAACCAGATTAACCCAAATAGAGAATGCAACAAAATGTAATGTGCAAGTAAGCAATTAATGTACATAAACCAGTTAGAACACAAGGAGGATTTTTTTTTTCCTAACTTTATCGAAAGTTATTAATTTGGTCAACAAGAAAGAAAATCTGGACTCAGTGTCTTCGGATGCATGCAAATTGACTTCTATATGATATGACATACTCATACTCTAAATGTATAGTTTGCTAGGGCTCAAGAAGGCCAACCAGCAAATATTTTACAAATATAAGAAAGCCATCATAAATTGCAAACCACACCATTTGTAAAAGGGTTAAACAGGAAGGGTGGAATAATGCAGGCCATTAATTTGGAAAACAGTCAACACCGGTGACCAATTAACAATAAGTTATCACCATTTGAGCTTCAGGACAAAGTTTTATGTGCTGACATGCTACAAGTATATGCTGCACTGCTGAACTACACACATTCCAGGTGCACTTCACTAATTCTAATATTTACAGCACAGCAACCAGAAATTAGGTGCAGTCATTCCCTGTGACCAGTGTCTTACTAACATTTGACCATGGCACCTGGAGGCAACTCAAAGAAAAGCTGTCACTGGAACAGCCTGTTGGAAGTTAGAACCTCGTCGCTGCGTAGTAAATCTGTACTGTACCTACCAAGTCGTATTTGAAAGATTTAAAGATTGGAAACATGTGGACTGTGGTGACAGTATTTTAGCAAACTATATCACTTGCATTTCTTAAGGTGTGACGATTCAGAGTATCAACACTAGGCAGAGGAAACGGGATATACGGAACACAAAAAGATAAGTACTTTGAAAGAAGATACTGACAAGAGTGTTTTGCTCTGGTTCCAAAGGGGTTATGTTCTCACACCAGGAAAACAACAGTCTAAGCAGTTATTACCAGACATTTGAGCAATAAAACTTAAAGTCACACGCTCGGGGCTTGCTAAATCTGGAAGGCCATGAAGATGAAAGGTCACGGCATTAGGAATTCTGCCTGAGAGAAAACTATGATTCAAACATTTTGCTTTTCCTAAAATCCAAACAACAGAGGGCAAGGGGCACAGAAATAATACCCATCTGTAACTTTGACTCTTCTGTGAAAATTCAGAACTATTTCAAGTTGTCCAATGACAGGGAAATCAACATCTGACACTTCTGATGTTTAACACAAAAACACCAACAGATTTTTCAGAATAAATTAAATATACATTGCTGTGTTTAGTAGTTCAGTCATTTTAAGTTAATTCAGCTATTATTAGAACTTCAGTAGCTTACACGAGGGAGAAAATAACTACACGACATAATCAGAGAAAGCGCTTTTAAGGACTTCAATGAGAGACTCAGAGTCCTGGGAACCATAAGTCACTTTAAAAAAAAAAAAACAAAACCACAAACAAACCCAAAACAAAAAAACAAAAACACCCCTAAAACCAGCAAACACAAAAAAACCCTCTAGTATGAAACTTAGGCTTTTTTGCTTTCTTTAGTTGCTCCTTTGACTATTTTTCCTTTACGTTTTTTTTTTAAGGTCCTTAATTAAGTTGCAGATTGTTCTGAAACAAGATGGGACCTATGTCATGACTCGGTCCATCTTACCATGTGTATGGGAACGTATTATTCAGACCAAACTAGAGAGAAAAAGCATAAGTTGTCTGCTGCTTCTACTTTGCTCATTGTTCTATTTATCATTACTAGCTAACTATATTGTGAGCTAAAGGGTGAAAATTACCTTCCCATTTGTCACCATCAGATACATTCTTCAAATCTAGACGTGGTATTTGGACACCCAGAGCTTCCTCAGAAACATTAATGTTGCCATACTCCGACACCTCCGAATCCGTATTTGCATTAAGATCACAAGTCTTGCTGCTTGAATCCTGTATTTAAATAGCATAACAGAACATATTAATTATTATTTAGCAACTGGAAATCAGGCACCCAATCAATGTCAGCACTTGTGGAAATTTGGGGAGGGGGGGGGATTCCTCTTTCTTAACTCAAGAAATTATAAAGAATCTTCCCCTCTACCCTTAATAGTAGTCAATCATTTACATTACAAAACATCCCTTACACGAGATGCACAAGTATAAGCTTGCTCTGCTGCCAGAAGTTTCTGTGAAGAGAGATGAAGAGATCTCTAACAGAGGCATTGCAAATCTTGCAGCAGGCCAACCAACATAAGATGTTAAAAGCTAAATTTATCGTGTTTATTTCATACAGATATTAAGATGCTGTGTATCTGTATATAAATGAAATCATAATCTTACCAGAAACATCTCTGAAGATATTCTGTCACTGCCATCAAGCAATATACTATTTTGCCTAAGAAGACAACACAGACCAGGTTATCATTTCAAACACAAGTTCTTAATGGACAGTAAATACTATACAGTCCCTTTACATTTTATTCTTAAATATCCTAGTCCAGTTTGAGCAGATATGTAATGTATTTCCTTAAAGTGATAATTAAAACTCTGGGGAGCCAAAGTTACATTGCTTCCTCCCCCTTTGTTCTTCACACAGAATTTCAATGTGAAGCATGTAAACAACTGGACTTGAACCAAGCTGGAAATAAAAACAGCTTAGACCTTTATTCTCAAACTGGGAGTAAATATTTTAAAACTCAATTAAACTCAAACTGAAATGTCAATCAGTACTGAACTCAAACTGCAAATGAACTTATAAGTTTTCTGGCTAGTCACTATTACTAGCATTAATTCTTCAATCATTGAGACCAATAAAATGTGCCAAAATATTTTAAAGAAAGTAACTTTTTCCTTCTTCTATTTCCCTTACCCAGAACACAGGGTTGTTCACAAAAAGCCACGATTACATCATATAGGCTTGTACTTATTTCTTCTTTTAAGTGTATAAAGTTCCATGCCTTTGACACCACCGTCATAAAAAGGTAACTCCATCCTATCCTCTCTGTTCTCACCTGTGAAGTCACATGTTCAGTTTCACCTCCCTCACATTATGCTGTGTTGTCACCAGTCACGGTTTGATACACTTGCATTTCAAAAGTGAAGTTACACATTCTGCCACGTCAGTGACTAAAAAATACACACCTTTCACTATTATTTTCTCCATCAACATCTGCATCTTCATCACATGGTTTCAGTAATACATCTGCAGTCTGTTGGCAAAAAGTATGTTTAGAAAGATTTGGGAATCGCATTCTCAGCTGAACACATTTCTGTCACCATCTCTGACCTCACGAACTAGAAGCACAGCTTCTTACGTGGAGGTGGAAATCATACTTTTTAACCATGCAATATTTTACATCTAAAGTAAGGTCGGTCTTCTAGTGCTTTGATCACTAGAAGACAGACAACGACTTTCCATCTTCAAACAAACCATTTCTTATTGGTTCTTTCAAATATTAACACCAATAGTTCTACTGAAAATTGTCAGTCACAGCATAAAGCTTCGGGTGACTAAAATTATGGCAGTACATATATCCTAGTCTCGAAAACAACTGAGTTGGATGTAGACTTGTGCTCAGCATAACTGAAACGAAACCAGTCTGACAGACTTTCTAAAAGGAGCTGCTAATCCCTGTTACTAAATAAAGCAGCAACAGAGCTAGAAGGGATGAAGAAATGTTGGCATTTCTATGACACCACCTCCCAAAACAAGTTCAGATGAATACATGTCACCATTTTGTTCACTGAAAGTCGGCGCAGGAAGACTGACTACTTTAAGTATTTACACCAAAGCCCAGTACTTGCTTTCTTCCAAAAGTGTCTCATTTGGAAAAATATAACAAATTTGAAATATAAGATATGTCATTTTAAAATAACAGATTACATTTGGTTTCAGACTTTAAGAAGTTCTCACAAATGATCTTTAAATTGTCTGAACATAAAATAAAGTTACCTGGAGAGTTCAAATATATGTAACAGTCACCAGTTTTACACTGCTGACAGTAATATCCACCCTTATCAGAAAAAACTCCATTATTCTGTTGTCATTATTTCAGTCCTCAAGTCAAATTCCAATTTGGGGAAACAATTTTTAATTACAGTGCATCTGCCATACTCCAGCAGATAATTTCCACCCTGGAGATGAGCTGTGCCAGTCTCACATAGTCACACCTATTGTTGTTGTGGAAACAGCTGCTTCTGTTTCCATTTCAGACCCAAAGGAGAGCCCGCACGCACATCCTTCATTTCCTACAACCCTACACGCCCCTCTCAAACTCCCTTCGTGCCGAAGAATCAGTGTATTTCCCTTGAACGTTTCCCTTCAACATCTCCCTGCAAGACACAACTCTCCAACAACATCTGAAATGGTGCAATAACAAGAAGGTAGAAACTAACGTTGCAGAAAACACAACTTCCCCCCAGAATGCCCCTTGCCACTGACACCAATGGACAAAAATGTCTCAAAAAGCAAAAAAGGCCAAGAGTGACATCAGGTATGACAATAAAAGTGCACGCACTCCCAAGCATCGTGTTCGCCTTTTATGTTCTTAGCAGCGTGAGATACTTTGAACTCCAAAGTACACACACTTCGTAAGAAGTGCAATTCACATTTTTCAGCTGTTCTTTGAAACCACTGAAACTGCTTAAAATGCACTGAACAGCCAACAATTTGCAATTTTTATTTCTCCATCTACATTTGTATTTTCTGAGTTTTGATTTCTAAAGCTCAGCATGTATTTTATCGAGGAAGTCAGGAGGAAGTAAAGAGTTAGGAGTTAATATGAGAAACTCACTCTACTGCTTTTGAAGGTTTTCATTGTCAAAAGACTGAAAACCTAAAACAAATACTACAAATAAAGGAAGACTTACAATAGCCAGTCAAAAAAAGACTGACAGCAGAAATAAGCAACTCTACGCTGTACTTCAAACAGAGCTCTTGCAAACATAGTGTTCACGTGAGTTGGATAAACCATCATCTAATTGCAACACCATGTTTCACGAATTTTGCCCGACAGGGTCAGAATCTAGTAATTTTTTTATGACAAGATTTGGCACTAATGCATCAGGAAAGAACCTGCACAATCAATACATTCTATGAAATTTTAATTTAACAGAATGGGATTCTAAACCAATATGCTAGTTTAGCTGGAACAACTGAAAAATTTGGCTTGTTAAGGGATTTAAGAGTCATTTAGGATCCATGAAAGCAAGCAGAAGGCTAGGAGAAGAATACACTACAACAGTGAAAAGCGCTACAGCAACATTTTGTTTAATAAAAACATAGATTCCAGAACAAGACTCACAGTTTCACTATGCTAAGGCATCCATTTCTATCTTTTCAAGTTCACAGAACCATTAGATTCTTCTAGTTAATTTAAGTCTAGTAACAGCAGCTTTGCTTATCTAGTTATCTTTTGGGAAACTCTCAGAAAAGATTTATGGACTCACAGGCAAGAAGCTAAAAACCACTGTAGAAGTAGTTCTCTACACGCGTATAGCAAATCTCTCTACCCACAGAATTCATCATTTAGATTTATGACAACAAAAGTTTTGCCAAATAAATAAGGAACTAGAGATTTGAATTTTTCATTAAAAGTGCTTATTTGACAGCTGCATACGTGCTATTTCATACAGAGTAGCAGAAACTACATTCTCTTGCATATTACTGTTATACTTGATTTCATTTTTGTCAGCACATATTTTACAGCATTCCTTGAACACATAAAGATACCCCAAACGAGAGACCGATGTCTGCTTGCTAATAAAAGTGCTGGTACAGTTCAGGCCATCATTACAAATTCAGGCCATGCATACTACAAACCTTCCCATTTGATTGTACGTGAAGATCTAATAATTTGCAGCTCAAAGCAAAGCTGAGGCATGTTCCTTGGATAGGGCAAACAATTATTGCAACGTTTACAGTTGCTACAATACAGGGCTTCCATTCAAACCGTATTGCTTCTTTCATTGACACAAAGCTGTTCAGTTCAAGCATAATATACAAAAGCAAAGCCAAAACTAAATCTATGACACCTGATTATCCTGTGGTTTGTTGTTCACATTGTCAGTTGCTTTCTGAACTTTAAGAGCAACTTCAAGCATCATTAACATTGTATTTTCTGTGCAAAACAGTTTTTAAAAAACACAACTAAGTATTTTGTTTTTACAAGCATGTTAGCATCACATCCTAATGTGTGCTCATGCAGCACTCAACAGGTTTTTGTGCTTTGGAACGCAAATGGTCAATCCTGATACTATTCAACATGACAATATTAAGTGTTGAACCTCTTCAAGAGGTCACAAGTCTAGTTTTCTTTCATCTTTCTTTTGATGAACACCTCAAGTGTAAGAATTCTAAGTGTACACATCAGCATGGAGGGACACAAGCTATCACCACAGCATAAGTGAAGTATCTAAGCAAAGAGGTCCAAGAGGAGGTAACATGAGCTCTTTCAACCAGAAAGGAGATGAAGATCTGTTGAACAGAACAGGACATCTACGCCTACCACAGAACAAACCGGAAACAGTAAGAAAAGGCTGTAATTAACTAATTACAAAACCACATCTTCCTAGCACAAGCATAGTCAAGATGCTGCAGAGTCTCAAGGTGACTGCTACTTCTACCCTTTCCTGACACAGCAAAAGGTGTGACCAACTGTGGGCTACGCTACAACCACCGCTCTACATCTTCTGCTCCTCAGGAAGCCTCTCCTAACGCAGACGCTATTCTAACGGTGCTATGCTTGCTGATTCATTGACTTACCTGAGCAGAAGAAAGGGCTGGTACCTGTGAAAGACCAACAGAAAAACATTAGTCAGGGTCCAAACAAGTTGCACCAAAGTACACAAAAATTTCTCTGTGCATGTCTATGGAATGTGCACAGCTGAGAAGGCAATTAACTGCACAGAGCAACAGTACCATGTAAGGCTACACCAGAGCTATCAGGAAAACTCACATCTCTAAAGCACTTCACTAAAGTCACAGCAATTCATGATTTTCATATACGGGAGGCTCTTCCTCTCACCTGAAGGCTTTCTTCTTCCTCAGTTACAGTATCATGTTTCATAGCTTCACTGTCTAAATCAGTGCAAACCAATACTTCAGAGCAGTCTCCTGTGTTCTCACTGCTGCCAGTGTCATTATCTTCAATAACATCACTCCTAAAGATAAGAACAGAAAGACTTTAGCAACCTGTTGTTCCACGTTTAAAAGAAAAAGCACGCTGCATTTTTTTCACAAACAGTATCAAACCTCAGGGTTTTGGTTCGCCTTCTCCCCCCCAAATTATTCTGACCAAAGATACTGGTAGTATCTGTAATTTCAGTCACCTGTAGGCAAATCTAATTATTTATGTACTTTATATATACTTCTGAGGTTTCCTACCACAGTACATGATAGATATATCAAAATGTATTTATTTGATTCTTGTATTAAGGGTCAGGTGAACATCCCCCACCTACTATGCTGAACCAAGAACAGAAGTGCCAACAGCCAGAAGCAACGACAACTGAAGTACCACAACTCAATGAAGTAGCCGTGGCTACACTGCTCTCAATATTGAAGCCAGCTAGTTTATAGCTAGTATCACGATGTTCCCCTCAGTAAGAAGTCCCATTATTTCTAACATTTAATCTTCCTAGAGTTCAACTTAAGGCTTGTAACAGCACAACCAGATTAAAACTAACTTCTGTACTTATGTTCATATATTCCTTACTTGCCACCATCCCTGTTACCAAATGATTCTCTAATTCATCACAAGCCTTTGACTTCCTTGTCTTCCTTCTCCTTGCTTACCTAGAATTCAGAACTTTTAAAAATGCTCCTCCTCTATCGGATATACAGATCCAAACAGGATGGTTTGGAATTTAACACTTTAACTTTCTCTTCTTAATTCCAGCAATTATTTTAAGTTAGTTCTAAGAAATCTGCACTGGATCACTGCAATTTTCAGTTATCCATTTAACTGTGCATTTGCCTTGTGCATAGTCTGCTCGTGGCACTGCTTTAAAGGACCCAGATGACCTCTTTCAAGAATGCTATCATGTATCTTCTCTTACGGTTAATCCACAGTGGAACGATCACCAGAAGCATTTGAAATAGTCACTGTGCCAGAAGAGTATATTGGTTTCCAACCTGCAGCGATGGTACATTTAGCTTCTCCTTCTGTGAAGTCAGCCCGCCTTTAAAGCGCTTCTGCTGTAACCGAAGGAACTGGGCTACAACAGGTCTTCCAGGCAATTACCTGCTTACTTATAAATTACTTCAAACATTACATCTCTAACACTAAAACTCAGTCTTAATTGATCATTACCAGCAATGATTATTACTTTTATGATCGACTGCTAACTTTAGCCTGACCTCTTGTCACAGGTAAGACTTGTAAAAACAGTAAAGACTGAACAATTTAGAAGACAGTATTCGAATCTCTGAATAGTTCATGCATTTCAGGCTGTGAGCAACAAAGGAATTTAGGTACTGAAGTCCTACTTAACCACACATTTTTTGAGTCTGGGTGTTAATCATGACTGTTTATTTTTAATAAAGCACCAAAATGTACCAACTTCTCAACACTGCCATGGAAATTGCTACACCCATAACCTGGCAAGATTTATCATAAAAATAAAAAGCTGATCAAATGAGGCTGACACTCTATGCAAATAAACTCACAGTGCTCATTCTATCCATTTTTAGCTGTTTTGTTGACACTGGCAGCCAGAGCAGTAAAATAGCTATGTTGACATGGAAAGACAAGGTGAAGAAACTGAAACAGCACCTAGAACGGCTTTCGTATGGTAAAACTGTGTCATACTTAACATCAGAGAGATAAGAATGTAAGCACTGGGGTAAATTTAAGTTCTTGTGCTGTTGCACAGAATTCAGCAGTGAAGCAGTTATACTTCACAACATTTTTAGCTATAAGATCAACTTAAAAGATTTGCTTCAAGGGCTGTAGACAGCTGGCAACTGATGGAAGTTGATTCAGTTTAGCACATGAGAGAAGCTGAAGTTAATAGCAAAAGCCATAACCCTTGCTTTGGGTTGAGGTGGGGGACTGGGGTAGTTTGTTTTGGAAGCGTTAAGATACATGATCCTATGGAATTCATTACAGATACAAAAAGTGTCTTACTGGTTGTTAGATCCTTCCTCATCCCCACTGGGATTTTGTGCTTTACTGTTACAGCCCAGTCTGTGTTGCTGTATATGTTTAAGATCATTATCTAAGCTGCTCTGCAGGTCGAAAAGGTGCTGTTCCACAGCTGCTCTGATTGTTCTTTCTAAAATGCTAAAAGGGAAAAAGACAGAAAATTCATATTAAGAACTCTCCTTTTGCATTGATCAACTATGCAGAAAGGCAGAGATAACAAACTTCACACACAACAGGAATCTTTGATAACACGTACTTCAAGGCAAAGAGAGACTGACTTTTCCAAAAAGGCAGGGGAAATTATTGCATCTTTTATTTTATTTATCTTTATCTCTTATTTCATAAAATTTACATAAAGTATTATGAAATCTATTTTAAGAGTAATCAACACATTACAATGACTGACTTTTTATTTTAAATAACTATACAGAAAAAACTTAAGAAAGCCTAATATATTAATGTGACAGTAAAATCCTGTGTCTGTAACAGGTCAGAGTCAATCCTGGAGCAGTTACCACTGCTGCACAGTTGGCTGTAACCCCTCTGCAACGGAGCTGTAATCTTAAAAGGCAAGAGCCAACAAACAGCAGAGAAATGAGCAAGCACCTGATGAAGGACACAGGACATACCCAAAGATACATCAAGAAAAGAACAGCATTCTTTAAACACAGACTACTCTGTTGAGTGCTTCTTAGCCAGCTCATCCAAAATAAGTGATTAGGCCTATAAAAATATCCTCTTGTAAGAATCTTACAACTATTTTGCCTAATTTTTTACTCTGGAAATGTGCATTTATTTTTCTTGCATATTTGTATATGCAGTTCCACTGAACTGTACTCAATATTAACGATTAGAAGTGGTGCTAAAAATGCAGGGTGAATGCTATCATAATTTTGAAGTCAAACACCTATGATGTATCTAAGTGTAACACCAAAGTGTTTTGGAATCTAGATTACACCACACTGCGCTCTCGTGCCTCTGCAGTCAACAACTGGCATACATTAGGTTCTTCCTGCATTAGCGTTAAATGCTGTAAGTGAAATACTTCACACTAGAGTATCTTGATTCATAACTGTAATTATCAAACCTACTGCATTGCTTTTACTTGAAAGATGACATATTTTCTATGCATATTCTAGTAACAGCACAATTCAATCATATTTTCATTATACTTACTCTGCAGAGGCTGGCAAGATACTTATGGGAGAGATATGAGCACTGCAATGAAGAAGAAATAAGTTAATGTAATGCAAAAACTTATCACACTAAAAAGTCTTGAAGTCAACAGAAAGCAACTTAGAAATATTTAAGGACTGCATGTAATGCGGCTAATAAAAGTAGAATAAATATGTAAAGAAAACACTGCTTTGCAGCCCCTGTATTATTTAGATGAAGAAATCTTAAAGAATGCCATCGTAAGACAGAAAGTTGTAGAAGTAGCAATGCAGATTTCTCTCTCAAGAGCCAATACTCAGTATATTACACAGCTATAAGCTCTCAGATGCACGGTCTTTCCCATGGGAAATACTAATCACTTTCTGCAAAGATTTCCTGACACTTTGCTTAAGAATGCAGATTTTAACCTTGCTGCCTAAAGCAAATTCCTCCATAGATGCAATTCACAGAGGTTCCTCCCTGCCCATCAGACTGTTGCACAACTCTATTCTGCAAGGTCCGACAGACCTGCAGCGCTCTCCAAAGACAGCTGCAGTTCAGGTGCAAGGCAGACACCTTCCAGAGGTCTGGAGACACCAGCCAGCCATCTGTAAAGCATTCGGAAATCTCCCAGCGCAAGCCACTTCAGCCTAGAAAGTTAAACTGCTGGGGGGGTGGAAGGGTGGAAATCAGCGTTAACTAACACAGGTAAGTTAATTCCTGTGTACGTGGTCCCTCTACAAATTTCCGTTACTGTGATCAAAATTCTGTCATTATACACAGAATACTTAAATTTTAGACAAAGTGACAGTAAATATGATAAGAATGAGATAAAAGAAGAAAACTCTACTGTAAGTGGCAAGGAGTTGCAACTTACATATATTATTCAGAAAAAAAAAGTACTAACTCGATTTCAACTAGACGGTGGGGAAGAAGGTAAACAAATGCTTTTTCTTCCTTTTTTAAGTAACTAAGCTCAACAAGCTGAAAAACAATATTTTCGTCTACTCTTTACCATGCAACAACACCGCTGGCAGCCAAAGTTGATCTTCAATATTATTTTCATGAATGCATAAAGTAAACTCTGAAATATGAGGGAGCTTGCCACTCCAGTGAAGAACAGGTACTACCTCTGCGAGATAGTTTTGACTGGTATTAGCCTTGCTTTCATTAAAAAACCTAGACAGTCTCTCTGCTTACCCAAGAACAGTTTTAATACAGCAAGGAATATCTTGGTTAGACCATACCAAATTTATTAGTAGTTCCACCACCAGAGAGGTAAGATAATCAGACCACCTCAAGCCGTCTTTCTATTTTTTCTTCCTCTAAGTAGATGAAACACAAGCAATAAAGGACTGTCAATTAAACACTAGCTGATAAGGAAAGTGGTTAAAGTATTTCTTTAAAAATAATTATGCCCTTTTGCCTTAGACAACTTGTACTGGGCCAACAGCAAAGTGCACTGTATTTATCCACCACCACATAACAGCTGAACAAAACAGGTGCTCACGGGAGTTTTTAATTTCTTTTCTTTCCTCTTTTTTTTTTAATGGAAATTTGATTTTGAATTAAGCTCATTTGTGTGTCTGTTTGCATAGGTGAAAAAACGAAGCAGGTCCATTTCAAATGCTTTGACAGAACAGGCAGCTCTGAACTACTATTTCGAAATAGAAATTGCCACATAGCTTTGGAAAATGAGAACGCCTCATGTAGAAGCCAGATCTTGCAGCCACTAATTTCAAAGCTGCTGGATCAAACAACCGACTGTGAACACAGCGGCATTTAGGTTTTTTTCTTTCAAACAAAGAAATGGTAAGAAAAAGTTCACAACTTAAGCTATTTACACTTCATTGATGTCTCTGTGCGCAGAAGTTCAGTATAGCCCTACTGCTTGTACAAAGTAAGCTCTCTGACAAACACACTTTGTTTTGACAATACTTGAAATAAAATGCAGACATGAAGCTGTGACTAAGTTCAACAAGAGGAGGAGTATGAGCACGGATCTCAAGTGAAATACACAGTAAGATTTCAAAACACAAAAAATGTAGCTTTAGGTATCCTATCTCAGTATTTTCAGTAAGCTCTACAAAAGTTGCATTATAAAAGGTATGCTTACTTTCTAAAAGTACTGATACATAATTGCACATATTGAAATCAACTTACTACTAAAACACAGTCACTCCTAGGACTAATTGGGGGGGGGGGGAAAGGCAATCGGAGCACAGAACACTGCAACACTCTAGTTGTAAAAGAGAAAAAAAAATAGTCAAGGGCACAAGTACAAATACTATTTATAGGAAATGGCAATGACCTGGAATCCTTTTATTCTACCACTTGAGACAATAAGGAACTGTGTCACAAAGGGGGAGAATCAAACTCATCTCCAAAGAATCCAGAAGATTTCAGACACGGTTCAGAAGAAAATTTTCCATCTTGCTGTGTAACCTTCAGCCCCCAGCATCAGATCGTTCACCAGCGCTTTTATTAAACACCTTCAAATGCATTAGAAGTACTCAGCAAGAGATGTGCATAAATCAGCAGTACTGTAAAGCCTGAAGAATCCTCTTACTACGTAAAGAATATCTTACGTCTTCAACTAATCACTTTAGCAATTAAGCGCTTTTTGAAAGAAATGTGTCAATCGCTCTAAGCTGAAAATACATCACAACTTCCGAATGGATGCACCACAGTTCAAGGATACTTTTTAAAAGCTGTAATTTATACTGCTACTGAGAGCCTTAACGCAGCATGACACAGCAAGACACAGCAAGGTAAACATCTTTGTTTCATACTGCTAACCCACTCCTGAGAATCCCCTTTGCACTGTCTCCCTACCCATAAAAAGTCCCAGTAAAAACACAGCTTGAGATAGAAAAATACATTGACTAGAGGTAAAACATTTCAAAGTTTTTCTTGGTAATTTACTGACTGCACACAGATTCTTACTTCTCATTAAAAAAAATCAGTTCTAATATCATTTCATTTCACGCTATCTCCAACATCCATTTAATCTCACACGCTTTTAAAGTTAAAAAAAGTCTTGTTCACAATCACATCAAAGCAACATTTTCACATATTTACCTGTGCAGCAGAACTTTACAGGCCATTCTGATTATTTTTGCTATCCCAAATGAGCACTTCATGTAAAAATGCTTCATTTGAAAACCAGCAAAGCGTGATGTTGGCTGCTGGCTGTGCATACTGCTTGCTGGGATTCACCGGCGCTTCTGGAGTGCTGCACTAAAGCCTGCAGTCTAAATAGAAATAGACTGCAACATGAGGTCACTCCTGACAATAAGCTGCCCAATCAACACTTGAAAGCTTTCCTAACATGTTGCTCACAGATTTGCTAGGATGGAAGTAGGGACAAGTCTTTTGAATGTTAAAGAGTGTGCCAAACTAAAACAATAATATATTTTCTAGCAATTCAGGCAGTTGTTGTATTTGGTTAGCCTTACTATCTCTGCATTTCGTCTCACTTTGTTGCTGTTAATATTATTGCCTCTCTCTCACTGATCAGAGGTAATCAAAACAAAAAGGGGTAACCAAAATACCACACAAGCAGTGAGGAGCTCGCCCTTGTCACCGCATTTAATATAGACAAAGCAAACTCTTTACAGATTACCACTTGTCATATCTCCTATTTTTACACATATAATTTTGAAACGCCCAAATAAGTATTAAGAATTTTTATGTTAGGCTTTTGACTGACAATATTTGAGATGAACTGCAGAAGGAAAGCAAATAATGCTTGCAAAGCACACTGATGAAAAATTTGGAATAATGACAGAGAAGAATTCAAAACTGATTATCTCAACAGTACATCTTCAAAGACAGCTGCAACGCTGAGACCGTAATGCTTTTCTCCGGAAGTCAGGAAGGACAGCAAAATCAAAAGAGCCCTGGTGAGAAGGCTGCTGATAGCAGAGAAGACGATGTTTCCTTTCTGTACACAACGTCAACTCGTGTGCGACAAATGCTCCCTGACTGGGTAACGGGCTTAAAGATCTCTCAACAGGGTGATTTTAAATACCATTTTCAAGTCGTCACAAAATCAAACTGCATTACTGATTATGCACGTTCTCACCAAATCTCTCTCTCAGTCCAAGTCAAATTAACACCATGCAGTGCACGAAGGTCATGTGTTTCAGAAAGTACAAACAGAATGAGTAAAGAAAAAAGGTAGTGAGCAACATTATGAGCAAGCTATAGTTCAAGTAACTAGAAGGAAGGTCATATATCCCATCGTATGAATCAAGATAACCTATCTTTAACATGTGACACATGCAACCTCAGTGCTCCTTTCCTCCTCTCCACAGTGACCAAAAATATACAGCTATTCTGTTCGCAAGACTCTGACAACAGCAACGAGGCAACAAAACTACAGGTTAAGGAACTGCAAGAATTGTGTTTAAGATCTACTTCTCCTCCTCTTTGCTTTACAAGCTGCTGCAGGCCCTATGTCAAGGCAAACATCCCAATAAACTTTCATTAACATTTGCAATTATAATTTTTTTTTTTTACATCAAGAAACTAAAACAAAAAAATGGCCATTAAACATGTACTATGAAAGCCTTTAAGTTTGGAAAAATGTTTACAGTCTTTATAGTGGTTAAAAGTCTAATAACACATACTTTCTCACTCTCTGTAATTTATTTTTTAAAATGCTTCCTGCAGTTGTTCTAGTTTTACAGTCAAAATTCTTTCTTCTTCTACAACACTCCTCCTTCTCCTTCCCCACAAATTATGTAAAATGCCAACCATAATTAATGTCTATTAATTTTTAATTAACCCTAAACATTGAATAAAAATTATTTTCTCTGCAGGCTATCAAATTTAAACTCTCATACATGTTGAGTTTGTCACTACTGCTGAGCTTACATATTTCACAAGCAACTAACTGAATAGTTACATTGTGTTAAAACTTTAATTGGAAGAAGAAGCACTTTTGTAGAAATTCCACTTGCAGCATTTTTTAAGTCAAACTAAAATTAACCAA
>Ga0181612_153680_pt1 | contig 18154 bp, 18 predicted proteins | sample HoacroProtozoa21_FD_119630 | JGI IMG/M metagenome (GOLD analysis project Ga0181612, IMG submission 119630) | Hoatzin crop microbial communities from Cojedes, Venezuel. Combined Assembly of Gp0051906, Gp0051904, Gp0051908
CATAATCCTGTCACAGAAACTTGCGTAAGTTAACAAGACTGTATTAGTCAAGCTACAAAATGGATTTAAAAAAAAAAAAAATCCTTGAGAAATCTGAATTGATCTCTGGATTACATTTGTTCCCAGGAAATGCACTCCTCAGTAATTGTTTTGTCCCGAAGGAACAATCTCATGTGATAGCCATCGATACAGCTTTGCACTGCAGCGTGCATGTTTGTGTTAGGCACCCACTGCTGGAGGCTGTACTCCAGCTCCGTGGCAATAGACTCTACACAACAGAAGCCTGTGTTGACTCTTGGGTTAAATTGAAGTCACTTTCTATTTCTGTGCTCAAATTCAAGAACGCGTTAAGAGTGACCTGACACTCAAGGTGCGCTTTTGTTCAATTGTGTTAAACTTCCTCTTTTAATACTTTTAAAGCCATTTTAATAGAAAGTAAGCTTTGCCACATAGAGATTTGTGGCACGTTTGTGTATTTTGTGCGCATGAGATTGCAGTTTGAGTTCTCCTCCTCCAAACTGTTCTGAAAGAATACACAGAGAAATGATCCTCTGCAGTTTGCACCCCGTTTTTTTTCCCTTTATTTCTAAGGAAGTGTCTGCCTGCTCAGCAAAGTAGTGTTTACAGAAGGATTGTTTACCCTTGCCAGCTTGAGTAGCAATGGACAAATGGTTGTTGACTCTTTTATACAGATTTTACTGCATGGAAGTTTTGGATTTTGGTGATCACTGCTTGTTTTCCAGAGTGGATTAAAAACACTGCTTTATATAATGCTCATTGTATATTGCAAGTGTTAGCCTCTAGCTGAAACGAAGAGCATTTACTAAATAAATATGTTTGAACTTGCAATAAGCTTTATGAAGCTTATTGCCATTAGTGGACTCTGAAAATAAGTCCACCTGCAAGAGGTCACATGAACTCCAAATGTAATTTATTGATGTTTAACTTATTAAAATGCTGTGTTCAAGCCTAAGCTTTTTTTTTTTTTTTTTTTAGTCAAACTGAGCCAATTTATCTTTAATTCAGGTAAAACAGGACGGAATTTGTAAAATCCACATTCTAGTGCAAAAGAGTCGGACTCAGCAAAGGCACGAGAATTAGTTATAAAATTGAATTTTGTTTTTCATGTCTATGTTGCCACAGTGAATAAGGTTTGAAAGGGTAGGGAGTAGCGCTCAATTCACTGAAGTGTGACAATTCTTCCATGTCAGTGATTTCAAGCCTAAAGGGGATGACATCCCGTAAGCACATTCTCATCCATTTGTGTTTATTAAATTAAAGCCTACATGAATTTGCAACAACAGACTGTTCATTAACAGCAAAAGAGACTATTGCTTTTCTCTTGGGACTGTTCTGGCTTTGATCCATTGATCCATTCTTGCACTGACATAAATATTGGGGGTTTGTTTGTTTTGTTTCTTCCTGTGAAAGGTGAGATGATAAACAGCAGAAAATGATCTTGTTCTAGTCATGTTCATATCTACCATATACCATAATTAGCAGAATTAGTTATAAAGTATAATAAAATAAATAGTGCACAATGTATTACCCTGAGACAAAAAAAGAATCTTGATTTTCTTCTTAGATATCTCTGCTAGAATTGTGCAATAGTTAGCTTGATATACAGGTATTGGGGGGAAGGGGAAAAGAAGAAAGCACTAACAAGGGAATGTTATGTGATGTATTGTTTAACACATATGTTTCAGTAGCACCCAAAGATTCCCAGGCAAAAGCAGTATCTTTGTTATGCAGCGCCCCGAACAGAGACATGAAGATAACAACTGTACCTCAGAGGGTGTACTATGAAGCTAAATGCCAGAAAAAAGAGAGTAAATCTAAGTTGCAGCCCAGGTCCCTTCTCCCTCTTATGACAGCAATGCATATTTCAAATAATTCGGAAATATCTGTGTTATCAAGTCATTATGCGTCTCTGTACAACAGGACAGGATTACAAGAAAAGAGTTACAGTCTTTCTCACCAGTTGATGAAGTTCCTGAAAGAAGGGTAGAAAGCAGAAAGCATTCAGATGTTTTTGCAAGAAGCTACAAACAGTTATGCAGAACAGGAGAACAGGTATAGGGGTCCCAAAAACTGGATACTTCAGCAGAGAATAGGATACAGGTGAAAGATGAGGGTATAATTTGAGGTGTGTGGAAATTATTGCTCTAGTTCTTCAGGGTGAAAAAATTGTCGGAGTGTAGCAGAAGTAGGAGAGAGAGCAAAGACTGTTTTGTTCTCACTACAAAATTTATATTCCAAAACCAATGAATCCAAAGAAGAGAGAGGAATGAAGTGACGGAGCAATCACGCACGAGGGGTGTTTTTTAGGGCGTTGGAAGTATCACCTGGAACTGGCTCATGCTGAAGAGCAGGTGTGGTATTCTGCATGGGAGGGTCAGATAGAAATCAGTATTTTCCTAAGGTAAAAAATGGATACAATGTGGTAATGGGCTGATTATTGAAGTTGAAGCTGCAGAGAATGAGTGTGTGGGATTATATGACAGTATAGTGAGCAATGAGTCAGAGAAGAAGGCAGAGCCAACAGAAGACAAAAGCCACATGAAAAGGAGGGTGCATCAGGCTATAGAAAGAACAGTTTGGTCAAGTTAATGGGGCTTCCTGGCTGTGGTTAGTGTTAGAGGACCTCCTGGGTAGTTTAGTGTAAATTAGAAAAAACACCAGAAGCCCATCAACACCAGTAAACATTTCTTTTAGTGCTGAAACTACCATATCTGAAATGGGTCATAAAGAAAATGTTTAAAGACCATAACGTTGAGAGTTCAGTCTGAGTGAACTGAATACTCCCAAACTGAGTATTAACCTGTCTTTTTCTAGTTCCTCTTTTCGTAAATATGGGTAAGTATATGTTTCAATTTTAAATCTTAATTTTTGTGCCTTCTAGTTAAAAGTCAAACTGAACTAACATATGTACTGGAGAGGAAGGGTCTCAAGTATGATAAGGTTTGTCAGATTATGCCTACCCCTCCTTTCTTGGTTTTGACATTTCACTCTGCTACAAAAAGAATAAAAATAAACACAGAAAATTGTATTGATCCAACATGACTCTTAATTATAACTTTTATTTATGCTGCTCAGATGTAGCCGTTCCCAAATGTGAAGTTGGGAGCCTGAAATCTGTAACAGCTGTAGTTTTGTAAGACTGTCTTTCATACTGATTTTCTCCAGTTTTCTGGGTTTTACTCCCCCTCTCCCCCCCCATTATGTAAGGAGGAGTCAGAAACAGTGCTTGCTGTGTGCCAGGATTCACTCGGCTGTACACCAGGTCTGTACCGCTCTCTGGAGGTCCCTGCATCTCATCGTTGGCTGTAGCGGCAGCCGAGGCTGGCTGGCGCAGGTTGGAAATGTCCAGCAGCCGCAGGGTGGGGCGCCCGTGTCCCTCAGGTGAGCCGTGCAGGGAGCAGAGGGAGTGTTCTGATGTGAGTACCTTGGGTAGGTGCCTGGTGTTTGGAGGAGACTACGTGTATGAATCTGCGATGTGTCAGTTCTGTTGTGTGAGTGAAGGATGGTGTATTCTGGCAGCACTGTGTTTGTGCAGCCTTTGTTGCTACTGACAATTAGGCGAAAGCCCAGTTAGGCCAGCAGGCTTTGCAGTGAGCAGGACAGCAGAGAGTCCACCCAGAGGTCTGCAAGGTCTTGCTTGAGACGGAAGTTCATATGATGAGACCTGGGAATTTCCAGGTGAGGAAATGATTTGTGGCAGGTTTTTCAGCCTAAATAAAACAGGTAGCAAAGGCCTTGCACGTGGCTCTTGATGATGAGCCAATAGTGAAGCTTGCCTTTTCGCCTCTTAAGAATTGTGTAACTTAACCCATTACAGAGAAATTCCAGGAGTTGGTAAAAGGGACCACCTTCAATATACTAAGACTGTGCCCAAAACGGAAAGCTAATGGCAATCACAAGAATAAGTGGTTGGTCTCAGATTTAAAATTCTAAGGCCTTGAACTTCACATGTCAGCTATAAGCTGTTTTCCCAACCAGCCTTGCCGAGTTCCTTGTCCGGGGCTGTGCAACATGTTTGCACTAGGTACAGAACAGCTGAATCGCTCTAAGGAGACCAGTTGCACTGCTTTGTCATTTAGTGACCTCTCTTTCACGACGCTAGGCTGAAAAGTCAGGGAGCCAGAAATCCAAACTTTATTTTCTTTAGTATTTGTGTAAACTCCTCAGTGGTTTAAAAAGAGGGGAGGAAAAAAAAAACAAACACACAACAAAACCCAGAAAAAGACTTTTCCTTTGAGGTGGTGATGATAGGCATCCCGATATTATCTTGTTCTTCCAAGGTAAACTTGGCTTTCCTGTACCATTATTAGTCAATTGTATTGCAAATGATGCATCTTTGGACATAGGCTATATTGCTGTGTATTAAACCATATGGGCATTCAGGTTTTTGGCTCCTCTATAATTGCATTTCTGTTTTCTTAATTATAAATGTTAATGCCAGTTTACGTGATGCTTATTTACAAGCTATAGTAAGAATGCCCTTCTTCATGGCTGTTTCTCTGATGCATTGAATTTGCATAATTGGCAATTACTTTATTTTTGCAATCTATACATCAAGTGAAATAAGCACGATGATTTTGCAATAATTTTTATTACTAACTCACAAAGCAGTGTTGAAAGCAAAGTATAAAAATTAAGATTTCTTAATAACTTCCTTAGACTTTCATAATAAATGGAGAGTTTAAGTTATCAGAGTTAAGAAAGTTAATATTTCTCTGTCCTTACTGGCTTTCTTCAAAGTGTTAAAGAGGTTGGTTCAGCTGTTAAAGGGCCTGTTTATAAAATGGGATTGTGGTTCACATTCCAGACCTCCCCTAAATCTTCAAAGAGGCTTGGATATGGGATTTTAGATTTAAGTGTATTCATAAAGCACAGTTTCACCTGAAAAGAGGAGAACTATGTGGGTTATAGACAGAAGTGTGGATACCTCGGGTATTTTAAGGACATACAACAAGGATTAGGTATCACTGATCTCTGAGAAATGGAGAGCAGATTTTTTTTATAGGTCAGAAAAGATTTTGGGGACCCTCTCAACCTGGTGCCCTACAGTAGCTTCTGATGTGGGTCAGGTATGAATGTTTGTCCTCTGGGAAAGAACGGACATACTCAGATGGGGAAAGGAGGAAAGAGAATATGCAACAAGACTACCATTTCCATTTATAATTTTTTTCCCTTTCTTTCCAAGATGGGCTGAGGCTTTGCGGTTACCACTTAGAGACAGTAACACGCAACCTAGAGAAATCAGGTTCATTCTAATGTGTTTGTGTTGGTGTTAGCTGACTGTTTTTATCCCAGTGCCTGTAGTACGGCACACTTCTACCCACTTAAACCATGAAAACAAAATTGATGCTGTGTCAGCGTCTTGGCTGCAAATAACACTCAAAACAGATTATTGGACATGCTAGGAATACAAAATGAGGTTAGAAATAATGCTTCAGCTGTGAGTTCTTCAGGCTGTGGAAATAATAGAGCATAATTTAGTAGAAGAGGAACCAGGGAGTCAGCATGCACAGGAAAAAAATGAAAGGAGCAAGAGAAATGAAGGGAAGTGGAAATAGATGTAGGGGAAGTTTGACAAGTCCTGTCAGTGGTAAATTATTGCGCTGACTGTATGGAAGGGCTAGAAGGGATTTAAAGAAGGGCTAGAAGTTGTTCCCAAATAAAGGGGGCAGTGACTGATCTTTGTAAGACCTGCACTGGAAGTTCTGATGAAGATATGAAAATATATGTAGAACGTGAGTATATTTGTTAGCAACGTACAACTGAGCCCAGAACAGTGCAGGCAAGTGCTACAAACTGCTTGCAAACTGTCCCTCCCTGTTGTGCATGCTTTGAGAGAAGAGAGGCCTGCAGTCCCTAATGAAATCACGTATTCCTTTTCAGCAAAGGTCTGTTGTCAGTCTTGAGTTATCATTGCCCATAAAAATATTTGCTAAATACTAAAATGCTAGAAAATTAACTTTGAATACTTTTAAATTAAATTGTGCTTGGTTTTTTTTAATTTATTTGGTATATTAAAGATACTTTCTTCAATGTGACCCTCCTCAGTACTGTAGGAGGCTGTATGGTGAACTAGCACAGCACTGTGTATGCTGTGGAAGTGCTGGCTTTCCAGCTGCCACAGACCTCATTTCTACATATTAGGTGGGATTGGAACCCATTGTTTCAGACAACCTTTTGTTTCAGGAAGGTGCTGTAAAAGCATACAGCACAGTGTAGGAACTGGGAACTACTCATCATTCGTGATGAAGCACAGTTTAGGTTCTGCACTCCTCTGCTCGGTGTACAAATGTCTTCAAGTGTGAACTGAAAGCAGCAAGCTCAGTGAGGTGGGTAAGCACATATTTGACTTTGTGCCACTTGTTGAAATGCCGTAATGAAGAATGAAGCTGAAAACACAAAGTGGAAAAGAATAATGACTACTCTACTGCTTTGAAAAACTGTTACTGGAAGTCTGGGTGCTTAGTGTCTTTCTTCATCATATCTGAGCTTTTCTACTATGTATTTCACCACGAGCAAAACAACTATGCCAGCATCTTTCCTCTGTTTAGAGCAGTGTGGGGATATGAATTTTTAACAACAGATTATCGCTTCTTGTTCAAGCAAACGTGAGTTGAACTACGTTTTCAAGAAGCTTTGAAGCTGAGGCACTGTATCCAAAGTCCTACCCTTTCTTCATTACAAGTTTCCTATCTGATGGGCATCTAGCACTTCAGTTCTAGTCCTGCAAATAGTGAAATGGAGAAGACAACAAGTTGAAAGAGATGTAAACTCAACCTTCAAACAAAATAATCTCTCAGCAACCATCATGTTAAGTTTAGAATACCTAAAACTAGCAAGAAGCCTGGTGGGGGCACTGACATTTCTGTATAGGGCTCAGTCTGTGAGGAGCAGAGTCTTGCAATCTATTAAATAACATGTTACAATAGTCAAGTCTAGGTATCACAATGGGAGGGATTAATGTACACACATCCACACAGGAATCTTTGATGCTTTCAAATGCTCCTCATCATCTGAAAACCAGTCAGCAGGCATCGCCTACATATTTCACAGCAGTCTACCTATCTGGGCATTTCAGTATGACAGTAGGAAGCCTTTTGAAATGATAGTGAGAGATCTCAGTTCAAAGTTCTAATATCTATGGTTTGGGGTTTGTTTATGTGGCATACGTGTAGGTATATACATGGACAGACACTGAGCTGATCAAGCCAAAGCTAGCTAATTTAGGATCATGTTTTGAACTTTAACGTCATGACTGATGCAGCCAACATCTCTGTTGTAGTTTGTGTAATAATAATACTACTCTCTAGCAATAACTCCATAATAGAAAGAGGAATTCATACATTCATAGGTAGTAATGACAAAACTACAACACTTTTAAAATGCAAAACAATTATGTAACTGCTCTCAAACTTTTTTTTTTCCATAGGAAGCTTATTTTGTGGATGCAGATAATTTTGGAGTGTAAAAAAAAAAAGCTTCGATGGCCTACCCAGCATCTGTCACTAGCATGAGGAACAGTGATTGTAATTCTGTTTGATTTTAATCTTTAGTACAGAGTAAGAAGTAGAGAATGCATTAGCCTAAGGTAAACACTAACCAATATAGCACTGCAGAATAGTTGGGCTTGTAAACTTAGTCTTGCAGTTGTTCAAACGAGGGGTAAAGTGAAAGGTAAGGTACACTAAATTTCATCCTTGTTCTGTTCTTGCCTGTTAAGAAGCATTCACTCCTTTTGCTGCAGCAATGGTGCAGAAACTTTAAAGCATCCTTGCCAAAATTAAATTAATTGTTATTCTTTTGTTACTCTTTCCTGAGCATTATATTTATTCAAATGTGGAGGAATAAGAAAACGCCCGTTAAAATCAGTAAGGTTTTCCTGATGTATAAGGCAAACATACGTTGGTCCTTGAAAAAGGTTTGACATTGATCTTAATCCATCTATGTAGTGATTAACTGACAATCCCACTATACTATTTAATTGGCATGTAGCTGGAAAATCTTTAAATGCATGCGACAGGAGAAATATTTCTTGATCCCCTTTCGTGATGGCTTTGATCCTATGGTAGAAGAGACCCTGTTGGTGTCTTTGCATGTAACCTACTGATACCATGAGTATCATACAAGCTCTCGTCTTGTGATTCTGGTAGTTCACTGTATTACGACTACTGCCATAGTAAAGTATAAACTTGTAAGCATAAAATGTAGATTGTTAAAGCGAAGTATAAGAATATAAAATGTAAAATGTCCTGGTTTAAGGAGAATCAAATAGAAGAATAGGAGATATAAGAGAAATAGGAAAAGGAGAAAGTAACAAACAGTGATGTGGGCAAATACAATGTGATTGGAAGTCAAGAGGTGTTCCTTTCAAAGAATGAGCGACTGCAGAGTTGTGTGAAGTGAATGGCACTCCCTGTATGCAGTATAAGTAAATGAATTAATAATCAAGGGAAAGCCTTTTAAAAATATGTTTCACATGGTAGCTTTAAGTGAGTTTGATCTCTTTTAGCCAGCAAAGTCTGGTCTCTAATTAGGTTTCTATTCTTACAGTCATGGATATGAAGTACTTTCCGAATCTGTGTGACCTTCACAGCCTGGGGAGCAAAATTATTTCCATACTCCTTAATTTCAGAGGAGTTTTGCATTTGTTACCACAGAGAACTCTCACAAACGGGGAAGAAAGTTTAAATGGTTGAGAGACCTGCTCAACTCTGTGCACTAGGCATGAGCTTTATTACTGCTTGTTTGCCTGTGGAGTTCTTCTCCACCCTGTACATCTGTTTCGGTATGCGTGTTATCTCTTTGAATTGGGCTTGGTGGTTACACACAGGGAGCCTCTGCACTTGCATCTGTCTTCTGCATTTCTTAATTTCTTTTGGAAATACTCTATTCTCTCACCTTATTAATGTTAAAAGAAAAAAAGAAGGGGATTTTATTGCTAAAGGCAGCAGAATAGTGAACTTCTTGGTGGAGTGCTGTGTCTTCCCCTGCGAGTGAAAGCTAAATTAATTCTGAGGTGCTTTCACTCAGTGGAAGCGTAATGAGAGACACCAGCCACCTCTTCATTAATAACATGCCAGTCACATAGGGAGCAGTGTACAAAGCCTGCTGGGAGAGCAGTACCACCATCAGAAGCATGTAGGAAGCAAAAAATAGGCTTAAGAGAGAGGAAACACGAGTGGAGATCAGGGCTCTACTGTTATAGGAGATCAGGGCTCCACTGTTATAGGGTGTAAAGTCATTTCTGTCTGGTGAGCAGGAGTGACTCAGCCTGGCTGGAAGGGCGAAGTCAGTGCTAACTTCATAAATTGCCACTGCTGTAGCTTTACAACAACAGTACTACTGCCGCTCAAGAAGAGTTGGCAACAATTTAGAATACAAGAGTAATTTTTCTAAATGGCTGTTTATTACCTGTTCACAGTTTATTAAGTGTTTTATTTCCTTAACAAAACCGGGATGGTTCTGAATTCTACAGCTCAGTTCCAGAGGTTTATGTGTGCTACTGCTTTCCAAAACAGGCAAGCAGCAGAGTGAAAATCTCATAGCCAGAACTGTAATATTAACATTTAGGCTTGTATGTTAAACTCCAAGGAGCTTTGGACATCGCTGAGGTAGCCCTGACATTCTGCTGAACTACAGCGAAAAAACACAGGAGGACAAAGCATTCCTGCTGGTACAGGAGCAAGAATAGACTTCATATTCTGCTGGTCCTCCTGAAAGATCTGCCAGCATCAGCTGGCAGGGAGTCTCATGGCTACTTAATCAACGGTCTCACTCCTTTACATGGGAAGCTAGCTCTAGTTTTCTATCAGATTTTTCTAGTTTCTGAGTTTATCTCTTTGCATAGAAAAATTACTGCGTTGGATCTTTGAAGGAAAGAGTAAGCTGCATCAGTTTGCAGATGCAGACTGTGCTGCAGAAGCTTACCTTTCACTTGTGTTTCCGATGCCTCCACTGATATTTCTGAATCTGTGTCAGCAATCTTCTGACACTGTGATAGGTCCTAAAATTTTTGGATTTCTAGGTTAATTGTCCAATGTTACATACATGGGTTGAAAAAATTGGGTAATGTCAGGAGAGAACTGTTTTTTCAGATTCAGTGGTCCAGAAACTCAGATAAAACTTTGGTTTTGGTCAAACTCAGATGCATCAAAATGGCTGCTATTGCCTCTGGAAACAGATGTGGATTATTTGTTACAGGGTGTATTTTTCTAAACTATTTTTTGACACTGGAGGTTTAGAAGTAGAGCCCGCAACTTAATAAAATGTCTGCGCATACAGTTAGGCATGGCTGTGTCCTTCAAGAATCAGGTAGTGATTCGGCAAACCAGCATCTTGAATGTAATTTTCAGAACTCATTAGACCGTGACTAGCAGAGAGAGAGGAAATAGCCGTGGTTTATAACACTTTAATGCTTTCTTTTTTGGAGACCTAATATTGGATCAGCTCCTACAGAAATTGCAGAGACTAAGAAATGGAGTAGGTTTATTATTATAAACAGCAGAATCATCAGATAAAATGACATTCATTAGATTCATTTGGCTCCTGCTGTCTGAGGAAATAAATACATGGTTCCTTGCGTTGGCAAGTACATGTGCACATTAAAGGATCAGTGTTGCCTGTCTGCCCAGGCAAACCCCGATGTAAGTCAACGGGGATTTGTCTTGGGTGTCTTCGATGTGTGGGAGCAAATCCCATGAATGGGCAAGTTGCTGAGCAGCTAGTTTATAATGTAGTACTGTTTTATTTCTATTAAAAATATTCCTAAAATCACAGTCTAAGAAAATAATATGCTCTTTTTGGATTCTTTTTATTGTGCGCAATCCTTAGCCCTACTGTAGTCAAAAGAAGTTTGAGTAGTATGAAGATTCAGGCATGTGTGGATAGTTGGTTTATAAAAGCTCTGCCTCTTTCAGTCAGGTGTCCAAATTATGCCAATCCCATGTAACTTTTGGTGCTGTCTGCGATATTTGATAAAATATTTTCAAATGGTGGAAGTACTGGTACGTATTTCACGATTTCTGCATTAGCTTCTAATGACTTAAGAACACATTAGAGGCATAAATTGCATATTACAGCACAATGCCCTCAGCTGTCACCTTAAAGTACTATCATCCGTCTTAAATACATAGGAGGCTGAGGCTGGAGTTTGTCCTGCGCAGAAATTCAAAACAAGTAAAGCTAGAACTCAGCATTGCCTTCTGCTTAGAAATCAGAAAGAGTAAATAAAAAATGCTGCAGTGGTTACTACTGAGGAGTTAATCACTAAATGCGGGCTGGAGTGTCTGTAAAGAGTTAAAGTCTTGAATGCAAGCCTTATGAAGAATACTGCTGAGAGTACCTTGTTGAAATCTCTGGCATTTTAGTTAAGCTCCAGCATCCACATGACCCTACAGACTTTACTCCAATATGATCTATTCCTCCCCTCTTCCTCCACTCCCACCCGTCACCCCCAGCCCCCCCCCCCAAAAAAAAAAAAAAAAGGTGGAGGCATGATCCCCGCTTCCCTTTGTGGTGCGAAACAATGGGAAGGTTTAACGTGTGTGGCAGAAGTGGTAGCGCTATGGATTGGTAGACCTTTTAGTCTTCTTTTAATATTGTCTTCACAGCTACTGTCATTAACTCTTCAGTCCATGATAAAGTAATACAGATGGCCATCCAGAAAAGGCCTTTCTGCCTGATTTCTTGCTTTTTATCTTCAGCAGCTGTTTGTCATAGATTTCATGGCTATTGTCACCAATTAGACTGTACATTCTGGCTTTACATACAAAGCAATGAGTCATGAAAGCTTCTTATGACTCGATTGCATCAGTATCAGCCAGACGTAGCCAATACTGTGAACCCCAAGTGTTAAAAATCATGAATATTTGTCCCAGGAAGGTTTTTGGATTGAGAGCTCTGGGAGATTGACTGCAGCAGTTTAACCAGAATCATTCAAGATATGGTCGCTTCCTGCTGTCCACTCTCCAGACAAAAGCCACAAACCAGAACTGGTGTTGTCTCATCCGCTGCTGCTCTTTTCAGCCTAGCCTACCAAAGAAGACAGAGTCTAGTTTTCAGTTTATAGTACTGTAGGAAGCTGAGAAGTATGCCAGTTTGGGAACTGGTTCACAAGTAGATTAGGTATCTCTGCCTAAATTTCCACGATCTTCACAGGAAGGGTGGGGGCAGTAGCATGCAGATACAGATGTCCTGCTTGATTCCACCACCAAGTCCATCACAGTCCTGAAAAAAACAGGGTTTTGATTTAGTATTTCAAGGCAATTACTAAGTTTAATCTGTGAATTTAAATGGTATTTAATGCTGCTGACAGCGTTCATGACGTATCCATGGGAGCAGCAAATGCTACAGATCTGGGGGGGAAGGGGTGCTCCCTTTTGCAGTATTGTGTTAATTGCTAGAGGTAGCATCAGGCTTGACATTAGCGTAGCCCTGGGGCAAGAGCTCTTGCTAGTAGCATTGGTGATAGTAGTGCGAGGATCAAAAGACTGCAGCATAATGTCGTCTTGATGTTGAAAATGTACAAGTGTTTCGTCGGCATACGGGAGGAATCTGGTGCACTGTTGATGGTGAAGATGGAGGAATTTGTAAGTTCTGCAGATGACATTCTTCTCTGTCAACAAACTTAAGAATTTTGTAGAGGACTCTTCAGCCCAACGAGGAGTTTTTGGTGCTTCCATCATAGGGTGACCAAGCAGGGGCAGAGAGTGTATTCATAGAATTTTAAGTGTCTCTCTGAATTATTAATTATTTGTCGCTTGTTAGATAGCCAACTGTACAGGCATGAAAAAAAATATGTTCTGTAAACGAAACCTTGGTGACAAATCAGTCTAGGTAGCATCTTGGCTGTGTTTCGGATGCGAGTAGTTCATTGACAGCATCAAAGACTTCATTGACTTAGACAATTTATGAATACTACAATCCCTCCTCCACTCTCGCCCCGTAAAAGTCCATTTCAATTTATATGGAGAAATTATGTAAGAGGACTGTCTTTAGGGCAATATTAAAGATGGAACAATACCAAGCAGTCAGAATGGAGGAAACCTAAAGTATGTCTCCTCTTTTTTTTTTTTTTTGTTCCATGTTATGGTTTGTGCTGTTGGGTTTTTTTTTTTCATATATCTTGCATATAGAAGCAGCAAAGAATAGTATGTGCGGTGTTGAGGGAGTCAGTGTTAGGACATCCGAAGTTTCTAATGTTCAATGTTTTCTGCTTAACGTATGCAATATAAATATCTGTGAGCAAACTGAACACTGAATAAAGGTAACCACAGGTTAGACTTCTGTAATCCAGTAACATGATGGGCAAGTTTCATGATTATATGGTTAAGGGAACAAAGTAATGTGTTTCTTATTAAGTGTAAATCAGATTAATACTAACGAGTTGTCCTAGTTATGTAGAAATTACAAACATGGGGAAAGGAAAAGCACAACAAATTACAGTATGTCTGTGCATTCATACTTGCATTTCGTCAAAGCATTGTAATGTTGATAGAGAAGAAAAACGAACAGGAAGGACCAGTAAGAGTAGATTTAGATTATACTTCCAGCATGACTACCTTCTGTTGTGTTTACAGCACGTCAGTGAAGAGCTGTGTAGTACTTGCCTTTGTGTGATCTTACCATTTTTCACCATGATCACTGACAAAATTTTTATATGGAGCGTTTCTGTCATTTTGTATGCTCTAGAAACAAGAAAAAGGCTGTCTTTTTACCTTGGTGAAGACAGACAGTAAATGCATCAACATATTGTGACACTGCACACTTGATCAAATATAGTAAGTGCTTGCCATACCAGACAACTTCCACCCGTGCAGAGTTATTTTGAGAGCTGAACGTATGTATGACCATACCCATGTTGGAGAAGGCTGAATTTAGTGACATTGGAAATCTATGTTTAACACTGTAAATCTGATACAAAGCATAAATATGTGATGGAGTTGTTAGCAGAGCGCAAGGAAAACATTAAATATAATAACTAATGGCGTTAGGCCTATATTTACATGTCATGGAAAATGTGAACATTGGAGAGTTTAGGTACCTTTTAGAAACACTGCCTTTCTCAAAGTGCAGAAAGTGTCATTGTTTCAGTACAGCCTGCAACAGTGGCATGCAAATGCGCACCACCTAGTTATTGTGCTGACCTCAGCTTATGAAGCTGGCAAAGCACAAAGGATGCTGCTATGGCATGTTAAGGTGTAGAACTGAAGCTGTTGTTAAACCAGAAGTTATGTTAATTTATCGCCATTAAAATATTTGGGATGGAAAGTAGGTGTCTGCATTAGAAGGATGAAAAGGCAAACAGATAGCAAGAGCAGTCATTTGGATATTTCTGACAAGTTGGACCAAGGCCCGAGTCTTATTTATCCAGCCATCTTTAAGGAGTAGCTGTTGAAGAAGTGTCTGTTTTTCCAAAGGAAAGGTAAATATTTTGTGGGTGCCTTGTACATAAAGCGATGACAAACCTGCTGTACCAGCTGTGCTGTGTGCTAAACCTGGTTAATGGTTGCTTTCCTGCGCCAAGCCGACTATCAGCAAGTGATGTAAATCTGCTAGTTACAGACAGGGTCTTTGTATAGCTATCAGAAAACTGTCTTGAGTGCTAAAAACTTATGTGGCTATAACCCTATAACATGATCACCATCTCAGCATCCCTGCAGTAGGAAATTGTCTGTACGGGAAATGAGAGAGGAACCATCCAGAGTCAGTGAATGCCAGAGAACGGAGACATATAACGTCAGGCCTCTTGGACCGTACATAGGTGGGTTTATTCAGTGTCCCCCCTTGGTTTAAAGTAGCAGGAACGTGCCGCTTCTATTCCTGTCGGCGTTAAGGCATCCTCTAACAGGAAGTAAAGCTCCAAATGAGTCTGTGCTCCACGTTTTTGGAAAAGTATTCCTAAGAAAGACTGTGTGCAATGTGGTTGCACCTGCCGTCCTCTGTCAACTTTCGGATGGCGATAGGTGATTAGGAAGCTGATTCACCTTGATGGCTTTTTTCACAGAGCATGCTATAAATGGCTGGCTTTGTTTGCAGTCTCTTTCAGTCTGTTTACAAGGGCAGGACTGATGTTTTGGTTGTTTTCCCAGCAGTGTTCTACTGACCCATTTTGCCTTAATCCCCTGATGTCACTGAAATAAACTGGGGAGGGGGAGATTTCAGAACTCAAAACAATTTCCTCTGCTGTTGTGCTCTGCTGCAAATTAATTTGATACTATTATGTGAGCGTAATCATCTGCTCTAATCACATCATAGATTGGGAACAGACAGAAATAACAGAAGGGAACATTCTGGATAGCGAAAGGGAGTCAGTGGAAGAGGCTGTTGGTCAGGACCTGAGCTAGAACAGTTCTGAGATGCAGTGTTACCAACACTCACTTGTGCCAGTTGTCTCTTCTCACACTGTTGAAAACACTGCAGCTGTCTAAGTTGGAGCCTTTTGCTTGGTACAGCCTACTAATACCATTCACGAGTTTTATGTTTCTGTTCTGGGCGGAAAGCTGCAAAGTGCTGGATTTTCTAGTGGAAGTTGGCAGAAAAAAAACGAGCTTTGTTTGATCTTGTTCTTCGTATATTTACCTACATGTGTATGCATTGAACATGAGATCCCACACTAACACTGTAACCCAGTGGTCGTCCTTCTCAGAGAGTAAACAAATTCTTAAATGTTAGTAAATAGGCATATGGGCCTATACTGCTCCCTCTAAAATGTCTCTGACTAATGTCACTATCAGGAGCCAACTGGCAGATGTTTCATTAAATCTTTTCTGAGTGCTGTTAGCTCCTTGATCTGAAATGTAACCTCCATATCTTTGATTCAGGTGGAGATCAGAGAAAAGATAGCATTTTTCCTTGCAGTTGAGTTTGACATTTATAGGTTTTTCTTTTGCCAGTGATACTCAGCTGTGTGTAATGTTTCCCTCTTGCAGCCTATAGCAGAACCATCCAGCGTGAATTGCTCAGGCAGGATTTGGGGAACTTTTACAGGGAGCTTTGCATGTACCAAGTGCGCAGAGTTGGAACTCCGCTTTGGTTGTTCTCTTTTTCATTTAGATGTGACAAAAGTTCGTGTTGTATAAATGCAATGCAATCTGCATTCCAGCTGGCCTTGAAGTGAGTGAACGCAGGTGTTCTCTGCAGCGTGCTTTGACCTCCTTAGCATAATTTTCTCTGGAGAAGTAAATGGTAAGAGGAGGGCTTGCAAAACACAACAATGTGTTTGAAGGCCCTGATGGAGCCTAGGCTGATCTGTGAGGCCTTTGCTTGTATTCCCGATATTGATTAGTACTGTAGCATCACATGAACTACCCCACTGACTGACTTGGTTTTTTGATCCTCATATGCAGTCATCCCCATCACCCCAAGCCTGTTGAAATTGAAGCCCCTGAAAACCCATGGAGCTTCTCAGATGTTTAAAAGCAGAATCTGGGGCTAGAAGTAGATTCTGAACCTTTCTGCTGACCTCTTCATTAGAGCTGGCTGAACACCATTTACCTTGCCAAATCGTCACGACAGAGTCTAAACAACATTTTGGAGTCGCTCAACCTTATAGTCCACTTTTTGCTTCATGTGATTTTTTTTTTTTTTTTTTATTAGCAGTGGGGGTATGGCAGTGCGCAGAAAGAAGAAAGCACAGGTGCTTAGTTACATGCGATTTTATTGGTATTTTTAAGAGCTAAGCTGTGTATTGGAGTAGGTTTGTCTGTTGTATTAAGCAGCGTAATGTGTCATGGGGTGCATAGGTAAAGAGTTACGAATGTAATTGTCTAGGATGCTGCCCGATTTAATGGCCAAAAAATTATTACTGCCTAATGGTGGCCTAGTTTCTTTCAGATATGAATTGGTGATGGAAAACCAGTATCTTTTGAAAGATACAACCATGAACTGACCTTGCAAATACCTGCTATTAAATCTGAAAGAAAAGAGCTTTCTGGAAGAGGCATGGTAAGGAGAAGATGACAGATGACGTTATTACCATAGGTACACAAATGGCGCAGACTTTGCATGTGCGGGAATGTGACATTTGAGTGAGCTGTTGAAAACAGATGTGCTTGATGGACAAGGGAAACCTTCCTTGTGAGTCAGAATCTTGTCGAGCCCAAACAGGATCAGCAAGCTTTGGCTACCTTGCGGGTAGCCTTCAGAATAGGGGCAGGAGGGACTGAAGGGACGTAGTGGAGCTAACTTGAAAATAGAGCTGTTAGGGAAAATAGATGTATCTGTTCAAAGAATATCAATTTCTGTGCAACAAGATTCTTCATTTACTGGGTTTCCACTATACAGTAAAGGACATTACCATTTCAAAGGCCCGAGTAAGCTTCTGGCTAGCAGAACCACCAGCATTATTTCATTACAGTCTGTTTGCTGAAATTGAGTCTTCCTGCCGTGGTTTTGACTTTTACTCTGCTTAAATATAAAAGGCTTTATTTCTGGCATGCAGTCTAACAAAGCAATTACTGTTATTTACCTCTGTTCACTCAGAGAGAACCATTTCGCAGAGGCTGCTGCATTTGACAAAGCCTAACAGTATTGTTACTGCTGCCTTTAATGATTTCTCAGGCTCCGATTCACATCAAGGAATATGAATGGTTTTTCCAGACAGAACTGTTAAGCCTTGACAGAGTAAGAGTTTTGCATTTTAAATGGACAGTCAGAGTTCTTGCACAAGATCAATTTCTACTTGATGTGCCCCTGAAGCTATTTTGTTTTGTTAGTCTACTTTTTGTGTAAGATTATTTCACTTTTGAATTTATAGTTTATGTGTTCTGGTTTCCACCTCCACTCGCAAGTTAAGCGTTTAGCGTTATTGAGAGCATTTAGTGACCCTTGTTTGAAAGCCTGATGGTAATTTATAAAACAGATGCTACAGAATGGAGTACTTACATGACCTCAAGTGTTCCCCTACCCAAAAGAAGCCTGCCCCCCTTTTTTTCTTTTTTTTCCAGCTTAACCTTCCTTCTCAGACAGAGTTTCACTTTCAGATCTATGTTTTGACTGGATGATCAGTGAAAGGAATACAAAGATGATAAGGGACTGGCGCATCCCTCTGTCAAGGAAGGGCTGAGGGAGCTGGGCTTGTTTAGCCTGAAGAAGAGGAGACTGAGAGGGGACTTTATAAATGCCTATAAATATC
>Ga0181612_164771_pt1 | contig 18153 bp, 10 predicted proteins | sample HoacroProtozoa21_FD_119630 | JGI IMG/M metagenome (GOLD analysis project Ga0181612, IMG submission 119630) | Hoatzin crop microbial communities from Cojedes, Venezuel. Combined Assembly of Gp0051906, Gp0051904, Gp0051908
CTCTGAGGGTGACGGAGCACTGGAACGGGCTGCCCAGGGAGGTGATGGAGTCTCCTTCTCTGGAGATATTCAAGACCCGCCTGGACAAGGTCCTGTGCAGCCTGCTGTAGGCGACCCTGCTTCGGCAGGAGGGTTGGACTAGATGACCCACAGAGGTCCCTTCCAACCCCTACCATTCTGTGATTATGTGAAGTGCTGTACACATAGACAAGAGTGTTCCTCTTGCATAAAAACAGCTGGCTTTTACTGTTCACGCACAGCTAAAAACATGCTCATCCAGACTCTCCCTCTCATCTTGATTAGTGTAACAAGAATGTTTGGCCTGCTACTCTACCCTATTCATTACGACAAAATGCTGCCTCCATGCAGAGTCAGAAAAAGCCTAGACTGTCATCCTTCTCTACATCTTTCTGCTAGCGTTACGGCTTTAGGCACAGTCTAACTCCCTTTTCGGTGTGTATCTTCTGTGGCATCCTGCCACTCTTTCACTCAACCGAGAAGCCAGAATCAACGCCTGTTTGAGACAGGGATTATGCCAGACTTTTCCATTCACCGTTTGATTTGATGCAACCAGTGTGTTGCTCACATGCTTGGAAGACCCTCTCACTGCCCTTATTTGAGCCACTGTGTGCCAGCACCTTTAGCCCACAAGCACCTCCAAACATACTTCATTTTTTTTCCTCATATCCCTCATTAAGACATATAAACCATGGTTAAACAGATAACCCCCCCAAATTCCCAATACCTTCTGAAACTACTGCCCAACACTCAACTGAGACAGAACTAGCATTTACTTGTCCTGCCCCATCTGCGTCCTCCTCTTCTGTTTTACCACATGGTTTTTGAGACAGAGACTTTCCTTTTTCGCATTCATTTAGTACTGATCAAAACAAAGGTCTCTGACCATGGCTGAAGCTCCCTGGTGCTATTAATTGTCATAGGAGGTGGAGGTAAAGAAAAGAGCAGGAGCAAACTTCTGCCTGCCCACAGGGTTTAGAGATTGCTGTTGGTCTGCTGGCAGTTCCAAATAAGGTTTAACACCAAAACTGACCTTCTACATTTGCATCATCAAATCAGATCCCTGCTGGGACATAAAAGGCTGCGTTACTAACATGGCAGCCCCCACTGAGAGGCAATGGTCTGCATTAGCTGAGTGGAGAGACAAGCAACATCAGATTGCCAAATAAAGGGTTGTTTTATAAAAATCAACTTCTAATTTGTGTACGTTTGTTTGGTCAAATCATTGTCACTAATTACTGGTGTTTTTCTTCATCCCTTTATTATAAATAGCCTGCCACCACAGTTTTCCAAGACATCAAAAGCTGCCCTTCAGCCTGTCAAATTAAAGAGCGATTAGAGGAACTAAACTAATGAAGCACTAAGTCATTCCAATGAAAAGTAGGTGGATTACTTTTTTATCATTCTTTATGCTCATTCACAATGGTAGCTCTTATACACTGGAGTACGAAAACATTTCTCAAAGGAGAAGCTCAACTCCATCTTTAACAAAAATTAAAAATGGGTTTATAAAAATTACTGCATAAATCATTCAGCAGTGAAAGACAGGGAGAAACAGAAGGGGAATGAAATTCCTTTTCCAGCTTCTTTTAATGCACTATTTTAAACTAGGAAGTTATTTGCAAGATTTTAATGAGCTGGCCACTCAAGGTAACTAACTATACTTAATGCTGGCAGCCATAGCACCTATTCCCATGACAATACCACTGCAGGCAAGGGGACTACCCTAGCGACAAGCATTATATTGTAGCAAACATTGGCAGGGCTCATATATAGATGCTGACTCAGGACTTCTATCTAAGCATGCAAAAGCCCTTTATTAAAAATTCAGAGAACCTAAGACACCATTTCAAAAAAGCCCCAAAATGCACCACAGCCAACACTTCTTCACTCCGTTTTCACTGGTGCAGCCTTCTCATTCAAAGTCTCAGCAACAGCAAAGGCAGTAGCAAGCTTTAACTACAGCAAAGGACAAACCTCTTTTCACGCAATTTAAGAAAAACAGATCAGATCGGACATTAGCTTATGATACTAAGCAGCTTCATACAGATGCATTTAAGCATCCAGTCCCACCAACTGTTGACATCCACTGTCAGCAACAGGTAGTCCTCCTAACAGAGACAGACCTTTATGAAGTAGAGTTCAGGAGAAGGCAATAAAGGAGCATTTCACCAATTCCAATTTAGAAGCCACATTCAGTGTCTGGTCTCATCACTTGGATATATGAAAACAGAAAAATAGGGATGAAGTGACACTTGGATTTACCAAAGGTAAATTATTCACATCAGACTAATTTAATCTCTGTCTTTGATAAAGTAACTGACCTTTTATACAGGGGAAAAGTGGTAGATCTAATGAGGACTAAATTCACATGTGGTATAGTATCAAGTTTAGCAAGGGATTAGCAAGGGAGTTACATGGGGTAAGAAACTGGCTGAAGGGAAGACAACAGTTCACTGTGCTAGTATGGGACTTCTGAGCACGAGGGAGATTATTAACAAGTTCCTCAAAGACTGATCCAGAGAATAGACATTATAGATATTTTTATTAAAATCTGTGATATACATACACTGTGTGCATTGTTTTTCAGAATCTTTTAATAAAATCACCAGATGGGAAAGAGATAAGGGGTATCACAATTGCACAAGTCAATTCACACTAAGAATCAGCCTACTGAAAACTGAATGCAGTGGTAGTATATTTAATCTTTATTTATACAAACGCAATAGGTCTGGGGTAGGCAGGGCATCAATAAGAAATCTCCTCCAAGTATTCTGGTGGGGCTTATCAAGACTGACCTAATCCTGGTTACTCACGATCAATAAAGCCCTTTTGATACAAGCAGCTCTAAAAGACTCCTCTGAGAATATAAAGTACGTCTTCAGCTTTCATTTCCTAGTCAAACAGGGACAGAATCGCAGTCTAGAAAAGTTGTCAAATTCACTAGGTATGCAAAAAGCTAATTCAGTTAAACAGCAACTTTGACCCAAACCCCAATGTGTACAAACTGCCACAAAATACATAAGCTGTATTTCAGTGCCATAAACAACTTTCCTGTAAGACCAGTAGAAACTCCAAGTCGAGGCAATTACATTTAAACAGCTTACAAAAGAAGAAGAAAGTTTATTTTAGCTATAAAGGAAGGGAACCAGATTCTGTACTCCTGCAGATTACTCGGTTTTAAATTCTCAGCTTTGTGTTCTTTAGGACAGGGCAAACTCACAACTTCATTTACTGAGGTATTACTTCAGTATTCATATACTGAAATTCAATTACTGAAGTATTCCTCTCCAAATTTACATAACTACAGTTCTAAACTGAGATTCTTCAGCCTTAAAACTGCAGCTGTATAAACATAGATTGCAGTGTTTTGAGAAGCTGTAGGTTTGTTACATAGATTAACAGTATTCAGTTCTGTTTTAGAAAACAAAGACTGAAGTAATAATTCAACTTCCCTGTTATCACATAAAGGCTCTAAGTTTCCATACAACCAGAAAACATTATGCATAAGAACAATTCTCAGTGTCAAAGGGAAGTATATAAATAGCTTTGGAAAATCATTCAAATAAAAATAACAGCTTTCTAAACATCCAAAATTTTTTTATCCCGGGCTACAGACAAGAAAAAAAAATCCACACTCCTAATTGCTTTCAAGTTCAGCAAGATGTTTTTATTAAGAAATATGTCCTCCACTGCTTCTTTAGTCAAGTTAAAACCTATTCATACCAAGTGCTAGCCTGCCCTGTATGCTGGTACTTTATGAAGTCATTTAAGACAGTAACACTGAAGTGCAAAGAGCAGGGCTTGCCTATCATCACCCACAAGAATTATGCCTCACTCTCACCCTTCTCCAACACTCCCTGTCTCAATTGCCCCAGACAAACATAACTCTTCCCTTCCCTGCCTTGCTCACATTCTTCCCAAATCAATGATCTTTTCCATCTAGAGATCTCACCTCCATGGGAAGACTCTCGGATGTCCCAGATAAGTACTCGGCCATCATCTGATGAACTGGCAAAGATGTTGTCATTTACTGGGCTCACTGAAAGGCCGTACACTGCATCTTCATGGGCGAACACATCCAAGGTCTCAGTGCTGTAAAAAAGACACACAATACTATAGATTTTCTTTCTTTCACTATTGTTTTAAAAAGCAAACTATTTACAACTTTATCTACCTAGTAATATTTAGTGACGAGGTTTACGTAACTTCATAAGAAGACCTTTGTGTTTAAGTAGTGTAAAAAAAACAAAAAAAAAAGCCACACAGAGTGACCAACATGTCATGCTACGAGGAAAAGAAAACCCTCAGACCAAAACCCACACATTAGAAACTTCAGAAACTACAAGATACTATGGAAATCATGTTGTATTAGATTAAGCTTGGCAGGAGGTAATGGGAACGGGAAAGAGGTCTTGGGACCTGTAGACTAAATTTTTACTACTTAATGTCAGAAGGAAAACAACACAGAAATTCATCCTTCATATTGGCTTCTGGATCGTTTGAAAGTTCAACTGAAGCTCACAAAAGAGCAACTTTCCAGCTGGCTTTTTTAATAAGTTTTCTTGCTTCTCCAGGATAGACCACACCTGCATTTTTTCCATGTAGAAAAAGCAGCAATAAAGAACAAAATAAAAATAAGTCCCCTGAAAGTACCTAGATATCAGCCATGCCACCACTATTAAAAAAAGAGAAAAAGCCTGTTCTCCGATCTTTTCCCAACTTTTTAGACCATTTAAAAAGAAGGAAAGAGCAGCACGGAGATGCCAAAAGACAAAACATTATGACAGAAGATTCCGGGGTTGGTTTATTCCTTTGGCAAAACCCCTTTATTTCTTTAGAGAATGTACATTGTGTACAATCCCTATACCTCATGGAAACTCCACCAAAGACATTCCACATAAAATCTGTTGTTTGCTCACATGGCAATTGGTGTTCTTAGTGACAGATCTACTAATTCTGTTTCATGGACCATTACCAGAAAGGCCAAAAAAGCAGTAACAGAAAAAGCCATTTTAAAGTATGAAAAAGTAGTTGATAGACCAAGTGTTATCATCCAAGAAGACTGAATAACTTTCTATAGAAATCAGTCAGAATTAAGTGTGTCAGACTAGTACAGTTTCTTTCAGAAGATCACACAAATAGCCTGAGGAATGAATTCTATATGCATTGCAACTGGACTTAGCATACCTAAAAAAAACCCTGACAACAAAAGCACACTAAGAATACATACATATCAAAAAGACTTTTTAAAACATCTTAGCAAGACATAGCAGTAAAAAATCCGTTTTACAGAAAATCGTCAAGGACAAAGATTTTATAGAAGCTTGAAAAGTCAGAACACAATGCACACCAGCATCTAAAATTTTGACACTTCCACATTCAATTGAAAAAACAACAACAAAAAACAAAACACCAAACAAACCCCCCCAAAATCAAATCCTCCAAACCAAACGAAAAACGCACAAAAAACACACACCCTAAAAAAGCCCAAACCCCCCAAAAGTCAAACTAAACCAACCAACCAACCACCAAACAACACAATATTCCTGAGAAAGCATTAGAAGAGTAAGACAAAATTACTTTTGCCCAGCACTCATGTAAGATTTATACAAGAAGTAGATATAAGTTACAATGGAAGGCAGATGTATACTGATCAGTTCAGTGCAAAAGGCTTTGGACAAATCTAGCCAGAAATATGTCCAAATTATGATAACCAGGATTCAGGCAACTCAAAAGACTTAAGGTTTTATATTTCTCTGTTCTTACATATCTCTCTTTCTGCTTTTTCTTTATACTTGATTTTCTGGAGTTCATGTACTTACAGCATCATTGCTTAAATCTGTAGAAGTTATTAGTACAGACCAAAATTTTAACCTTCTAGTTTTTCTACATTGAAAGCAGTAAGCTCAGAAGACATGGTATCTAGAGAAATTCAATCTAATATATTAACATTACTGTATTAATTATATTTTGACTAACAGTCTAATCTTGATGTGGCACAACAAAGTCTAATTCCCAACTGCTTTGCAGTTTTGGTAAAAAGTAAGTATCAAAATAAACATGCTTTGCATTAGTGTGGAGAATTGGACAAATGCACCCAAAGTTTTTAAAGGTAGTTAGGTAGGCTAAGCACTAGCTATACTAAACACAAGTCAGGTGAGTGTTTCAGAAAAAAAAAAACAACTACAAAAACACAACAAGTCCATACGTGCCACAATACTTGTATATGTGCCAGAATAATCTGGCTCCAAATCTACTCAGAACCTACTATACAGCCAGCAGGAGAGCATATGTATTTAGTAACCATTCCCAATGTCAAAACGATGCAGAACCGAAGCGCTGAAAAAAATGGGGTGATGGGAAATACTTCATTCCAGATATGAATTCAGATAAATAAAAAGCATATTTCAGGATTAAAACACTGGGCTCTTCTCCCAGACCACTAATTTAAAACAAAATGTGCCTCCAGTAAGTTGACATTAAAGGAGCTCTTGAAGCAGTGGAAACACAAACTGTGTACTTACCTTTCAACATCATGGAGTATAACTTGCTCATCATTGCCTATAAAGAGAAATACAAATACTTAACATCATGTTCCAGTGGTTAAAACGCATTATAGTGAACAAAACAGAAAACAATAAATGTGTGGGGTTTTTTTCATTTTCTATTTCAAAAACAAAACTGAAGCAGAGAGAAGACCAGTTCAGATGCAAAGTGGTCAGCTCTCAGCTCAATTCTGTGATAAGCTCCATGTGACATTTCCAGTCATGATCAAATGCCCCATACCATTCCATCTGCTACTGCTCAAAAATAATTCTACTTAACTATGTTACTGATCATTCTTTGTTCAGTTTGAGCTTGAGTTTTGGCACACTAGCAGTAAAGACAGTATTATATGAAACGCAGAACACCTTTAAGTCTCATGCGAATACGCCTTTCTTCCTGCTCAGAGGATGCTCCATAAAAAGATAATGGAAGGTGAAAAGAGATGCCATCAGCAAAATGCACTGGGTTCCCAGCTCAAATGCCACCAGTTCACACTGTCAGCGTTCAGGGTTTTCCAACCATTGAGAAGCCATGAACGTGACAGCTAATGTAATTTCTTTTGTATTAAAAACCAAACCAAGTAACCACACAATCATGTCACTTCTCTTTGATCACATCCATTGAACACTACGGAAATGAACCACATGCATGCAGACTAAGAGGGTCACAGCTACAAACTAATTCCACTGGCTCATGCAGTGTTTTTCAAGCTACAGCAACAGAATATTTTTTTAGTTTCTGCACTGAATATTAGTTTATCTAATTCAGCACCTCCTCTTTCAAAATACTTAAGACACACATTTACATTTAATCCAGAAGAAAAAAACCAGAAAGCCCACAGTCATATTTTTATGCTCAGTATGTCTTTGCAGTTGGCTTTCCTAATGTATACCAAAGCCAGAAGTTCAGAAGGAGCAAGATTTCATATTATGATTCCTAAGTGTTCAGTTGAGTCATTTTCATTTATCCCATACATATTTCAATTTGTATTCTGTCTCAACAGAACAAATATGAGAAAGTTTCTTTGACTAACGAAGTGTGAGATTTTTCTACATTGACTTGCTCTTTGCACAGGCTCCTATTTAAATTGTGCTAGCCTTAGATTACTGCAGTAGCTCATCTTTTCCGTGGTACAATAAACAAGTCACTTATGTGCAAGTGTCCTTTGATCATTAATTGCAATGGAAACTGCCCATTAGACATTACAGGCAAAGTTTATACCTAGTAAAAGTACTCTAGTGCCTATGGATTTCACCAGTGAAAAATGTAGCCTAGTTTCTCCAGTGACAATTTCCTCCAGCAGACACTCCTGCTCCTCACTCTCCGTAGTACAGTACAAACGTGAGAGTCATTATAGATGCCTGGCTTCAGGCCTCTAGTCATCAACCTTCCCTTTCATCACAAGCTCTAAAATGGGAAAGAAAGAAAGAATGAAAGGAGGAGGTGTGTGGAATAACCACTGCTTCTCTGTGTTTGGTGTGTAGGAGGAGCAGGTAGTGACAAATATCTAACCACAAACTGCTTGGTTGCTTCTAGTAAGGATTCATCCCCACAGAAAACATCACTGCTGTTCAGCCCAGTAGGGTTCACACTTACAGTGTTCCACTTTAACAAAGGAGAGTTCCTTCTTGAGAATAACTGAGTCGTACTTGTATACGCAACTCTCCCATTTACAATCTGCAGTTACAAGGATCAAAAAGACAAGAAGTATCTGCCATTCCCTTCAATTATACCTGTGAGGATGAAACACTGCAGAGCACATACAGAGCAGCACAGTTAAGGTGGCCTAAACCCCCTATCTGTCACATCAGGCCTCTGCAGAAACAAATTCAGTTCCCTGTAGGTTTATTTCAGCTTTTCATATACCTGACTTAAATGCAAAACAAGTCCATGCAGTTTACTAAGATCTTTCATTTCAAATGCTGCTTTACTCTCAGTGTGTGTAGACAGAGAAGGGCAATAGTATTCTTCAGGAATGGAAACTTCTCTGGTGTCTTGAGACAGCTTTTTCTCCAGAGATTACATGCAAAACACTCACGCAAGACACTGTCCACTCCTGCCTTCCACTTCTGTAATGGCCACATGTGATGCATGCTACACCTGCACTCCTTCAAAGCAAAGAGCTTTGAAATTCCTTGGATGCAATTCAGTTTGTACTGAAGTGGAAAATCCTTTCTCCTCTGCTATCAAGAGCTGCTTCAGGGAAACACTGTCAGATTCTAAGTCATTACTCATTGGCAGCTTTATTTACAGAATGAATTGAGTTCTGTGTGCCTTGTGCTTGTTTCCATAGTCTAATTTTTACAATTTTTTTTAAAGTATTTCAACTTCTGTGATCTGAATGCAGCTCCAACTTCAGTGTTGTGACGACCAATAGATCTTAGGACCCACAATTCTTTCAGACCTTTTAAGAACCTCCCAGAACATTGTTGAGTGAACAAATATAGTTAGCCCCATTTTACTGACAGAGATAAAACAGATGGTACATCTAGGCCATGCAGAGAAATGACTCTTTACAAGGGATCCAAGAGTCAGACTCACAGCCCTTGAAGACGAGCTCTGTGAATCTTGGTGGAGCAGCTGAAAGAGTTCCTGACTCCTCCAATGGAAATGATTTCTGGCAGAGGCACAGTGTGTTTATGCAAACTGGAGGAGGAAAAAAGAGATGAGACGGCCAGTTTGTCTGTGTATCAGCTGTCACAGCTCATCTAACCTGGCACCTTAGCAAAAATCCATTATAATCAATGATGTAAGTCTTTAACTGCAGGTGTTAACTGCAGTGGCAAGGTACAGTCCCACCACACTGCTGCCCTTGCTGTGAAAACAGTAGCCTCTGACAACATGGCCCAATGGACAGAGGGTCGAGTTGAAAATGAGAAAATACCATTACAGCTGCTCCAGCAAGATTTAACGCTGTTCATTCCTTGAAGATTCATGTAACCTTCCATTTGTCTGAATTCACAGTAAAGTAAAACAGACTCCAGCCCAAAATTACATTGAATCACTCATGCAGATACATTCATTTGAAGACAGTATGGACTGCTGTCTTTCTCATAAAAGAAACAGCAGTCCCCAGAATCAGAAGACAGGCATCCCTATTTGACATTTTTGAGGTTTTCTCCACCTCAGAAATACATCTGAATCATTTCATCCTTAAAATCTGACACCATCTTAACCTTTGTCATGCCTTTTTTTTCCATGGGATGTTAATAGTTCTAACACAGCACTGAAGGATGGGAAGCTTCCACCATTCACATGCACTTAGAATCAATTTACAGCATTGATTTGCAGTTCATAAATCTAGGTTCAAGAAGATAATGAAGGGTTCTGACCAAGTAGTCTCATAATATTTTAAAATAAGTTAACAGACATACCAATGAAAGATACAAATTCCTGTCCATTCTATTATCATGTCAGATAGAGGAAATGAAGTACAGCAGAAAATGACACTGACTGCATTTTGACAGTCTTGTGCCTTTTTCTTCTCAATTCAATTTCCCTCCCTACCTCAACACTTCAAAAATCAAGTGGTGAAATGAACATAAATTCTAGGGATTATTACCCCAGAACAAGTACATGTCCATTTTCCTTATATCAGTTTTAAGACTGAATTACATTTTCTGTTAAAAAGTGGTTTTTATATTAAAAAAGATGAAGAATATCAAGGCAAATTAGAGCCCAATATGCCAACAGTTATAAAAGGCAGACACTTATCTAGTGAAGCACTGGAATCAGGCCTGAGAAAAAGTGATCCACCAATAGATGGCAATAGCCCTTCATTAGCCATCTAACGGTGCATTAAACCAAGCTAGTAACAGCAGAGATTTTCAAGCATCAGGTTTGAGTGCCAGAGAGGATGCAGGGTCTGCTCTCAGTATAGCTAAGATGGAATAACGAAGACCATGTTCCACAGTCTGTAACACAATCAAGGGCAGACTGGACCCAGGATTCTCATGATAGCTCAAGACACAATGCGCTAACGCCAAGGTTTGGGAAAAGGTGAAGCATGACAAAATTGAAAATGTTGTGCTAGCTAAAGAATTCCCTGTTCCCAAAGAGCCTTCAGCTGCTGATTAAGGACACTTCCCATATCTTTAGCGGACTGTGGAAAAGACCTTTCATGTGGGGCAAGATCTCGCTCATGACTTCTACTCTAAGGTATTCACAATGCAAACTCCTGTGAAATCAGGGTGCTCTTCCTTCCTTACCTCCAGAGAACACTTTCGTATTGCCACTGTTGAAAGCTAGGCAGAAGATATTAGAGTGATGCTCCCCTTTCAGCTGAACTGGCTTGACTCTTGAGTGGATGGCTTCTTCCATATGCCAAAGTAAGACCCGGCGGTCATCGCCTCCTAGAAGAAAGAAAGGAAACGTGCATTACCGCCTAAGCCATGTGTTATTTCACTCTGCAGTTATTCATAAAAGGCTTTGCTGAAACCCAAATTAGCATAAAAAATTTCGTACCTCGCAAGAGTTTGGATATATAGACATGCATTTACATTAAGATGTCACGCAGTCAGGTATTCAATATTATTGAAAACAGAGGAATCAGCAGGAGAAGTATGGATTAAACAGCTGCCATTCTGCCAATACGTAGCAACAACCTATAGCAACCTGGAGTCTCAGAATTTTAGCGGTATGCAAAAATTCTGTAGCAAGCTGTAGATGCATTACATGCCAAATTAACATATGCATGCTGGCAAAATGCTTCGACACCAACTCCTTGTTGCCAGCATCACTTATGTTACTCATCATACAGGAACTTTTTTCCCCTTTCACTGACAACTGTATCTCCTCTAGCAGTCTTTGCAAAGCCTTCATAGCATAGGTTGGCTACAGGATTGACATGTAGCCATTAAAAGATTTTACTGAAGCATTCAGAAGTCTTCAACATGCACAGTTCTGTCATGCTTCTAGACCTGTAAAGGTTAAGAGAGACCTGGGGTGAACTCCTGACAAAGAGAATAACTGGAGAAAAAAAGTTCCAACTCTCCCTTGCTTTACAGCTTGCTGTAGTTCTAATTGCTTGCCTAGGTGCAGTTCTCAGTTCAGAGCTCTACAGACAAATAAATCTAAGTGCCTCCTTCTCTGTCTGGTAAACAGGCAGGTATAAAATAAACATTAGACACTGTTTATGCTTTAATTGCATTAAACTATTGTTTGTTAGGATGAGAAAAAGTCAAGATGCTATTGTATTGGACAGCCCTCTCAACATCAATTTTGAATGACTGTAAAAATCTGAATAAAGCCTCTTCAAGTCAGACTCAGAATATTTTTGGTTATCTGTCTGTAATAACAAACGAAAGAGAATGCATCACAAGTCCAAAGTACCACTAGGAAGATGCTGATTTCAGTTAAAACGTTTGACTGCTTCTTTGCACAATCAAAAGCATAAACTCAGTGCCTTCTGCTTATCCAGAAGGAAAAAGGCATCAAACAGAGACAAAAGGAAACTGAAGTTAATTGGTCTGCAGTTTACTTCAAGAAGAGGTAAGTGCATAAATAGAATTCATGACTACTGTTAATCAGATTTCTTAAAACTTCTCACATCATATGATGCTATTAACAAGTTTTCCCATGGAACTGAGTTATGTCAAACACCCTTCCACAGCGTCTCAGACTTTAAGTCTCCTAACAGATTTTATGACAATCACTTTGACAGACAGTACAGCTGCATGTTATGCTTACCCATGCTCCATGAAATAATTATTGTGTATTCCTCCTCCTAATTTTGTACTTTACAGACCAAACAAGTAATACATGATAAAAAGATTTGTGATGCATTTGATAACTACTGGGAAGAAGAGTCAAATGTGATGGGTCCAAAAAAACTCACAGTAATTTATGGTCAACTAAACTAATGGGAGCTTAGATTCCTTTCTGTCTAGAAATAGGGAAGAAGGTTGTATTTGCACCCTAATGATTGCAGATGAGCTAGTAATAAGGAGACATAGAAATATGCGACTGCTGAAACATACAACCACATTAGTCACACTAGAATCAAGAAGTGGTTGTCACACTTGAAGTGGTGACTTTTCAAAGCTGCCAACGGCCAGGACTTAATGTTATCACTACCCGGTAAACAATTTAAGCAACATTTAAAGCTGATGAACACAAACATTGCTTGTATCAGACTACATCTATTTTCTTTCAAGACTTTTGTAAAAGACATTTCAGGGCAAAATATAATAACATATTGTTGTTAATTGTTACCATAGCAAACCAATTTGCAAAACCACTGCAGCAGTCTAAGCATCCTCCTACCTGACAGCACAGCCATCTAGGTGTCTTTAACAGCAAACCCCCAGTCATTTCCACTACCCACCTAGTCCAGATATGAACAAAAATAATGAAGATATCCAAAGACAACAAACACTATTGTGGCTTCCAGTACATATATAGTATGGTAAGGGATAAAGTGCAACCTTGACAGAAAAATCTTTGACAGTGTTAAAAGTTGCCACTACCTTCAAGTTCCTATACCTTAGTGCCTGTTTCCTCCACCTCCAGCTTAGAAACAACTCTTCCTGCTGAATCCAAATGTCTCTTTCTTCCCAGACACCTAGATCTCCATGAGATTTTGGTACAAAGTGCCCCACTATTGAGTATCCAGCACTACAGCAGTCCGAGAACTACACTGGCCTTCGTGGTGGCACGTGTCACACTTCAGCAGCTTTTAAATGCTCCCCACACTCATGTAATTTTGCCCTTTGTCCATCCATGCAGTCTTGCACATACTTGTATTTGAGAACCTCTACACCCCTGTTTCATGCCTCAGATTTATTCCTCTCATAGCCCACTGAAACAGAAAATTCCAATAAAATCATAATGTTAACTGGGTTGGAAGTGTGTTCCCTTCTAACTCCAATTCAGGCATTCCAGAAATACTTCTGACTTCAGGCCAGTTCCACCAGAAACAAAAAAGCCTTACCAATGTGTCCAGTCACAGAGGAGGATGTGTGGCAGAGAGACATTTTACCAGTCTCCATATCCTCATACAACAGAACAAAAAGTTTTAAGCCACAGGCAAATATACCCAAGAAAAGGTAAGTCTTATGTGACTGAAACCAGGAGAGATGCAAACCAGCAAATGCATTCTCCACTACCAAAACCTGACTCTTAGAATACGAGGGAAGCAAGCAGGGAGCCACGCATTTATGGACAGGGAGATAGCAAAGAAAATGTGAATATATAGAGCTTTTACACTCTCTAGAAAGGAATCATGATTCATCAGACACAAAGTGCGTGCACATCATGCAACATAAGTTACAAGCCTGAGAATTATTGGAAACTCCAGGCCTACAGCATTTGTTCTGCACAGTTGATTAGCCAACGCAGATTAGTTACGACGCTTTCAATTTACGGTGTATTTATTGTGCACATACACCAATTCTACAACATGTGAAGCAGAAGCCACTCAACACTTTTCAAAAAGCACTGGACCAACTTCACAAACTTGTAATAACTCTGCAACACTCCCCAAAAAAGAGTAACTGTGTATGGCAAGGGTATGTTTTTGACATTATACAGAGCACATACCAACAGCAACAGGTTTACCATGCATCTGGGAAACCTGGATATATGGCCTCATATGAAAATACCTTAGCCACCAGGGCTCCACATGCGGCTTTTCTAGAAATTGAAGGCCCACATAAAGTCTCGAGTTTGTGATTTTTCAGCTCATGGTGTTAGAAGTAGTAAGTTTGACATCTACAAAGTGGAAATAGCTTCACTTCCATCTTATTTTACTGATTCTGTTTAGGACTCCATGACTGACAATTTGAAAAGCAAAAGTTTGTGTGACCCAGCTAAGAATCATACAATGCCACTCTACAGTTTCCTTTCAGAAATAAGCTGCATTTTAAAAGATGTAATTAGTCAAGCACTTCAATATTCACTATGGGTCAAACCTACTTCTATATTCAAATTCAAAGTCAGACCGGAAGAGAAGTTAGACCAAAGAGGTATTTGCAGTCAGACAGGCTGGAAATTTTATCATCTTCCCATATTACTCTTGATGTAGAGAAGAGCTGTATTCCCACTTTTTTTACAAGCACACATGAATGAAAAATACATAAACGCACATTTCTTCTCCTGCCCCAAGTCACTAAAATACTTTGTTAATGCTTTGGGCCTTCTAACTAATGTTGATGAGAGACACAGGCAGGATTAAAGAATTCTACCCAGAAGACAGGTAACACAACATACCTGAAAAAGAAAGCTTGCATTTCAAATCTTGGGATAGTTCTCCTGAAACAGATTCTTAAGTAGACAAATACTTTGTGTTCAGCCTTGATAATCTTCTAGTTCCCATTGACCCAAAGCGGACCTCCTAGAAGAATTAAAACTGCCTTGTCTTTTTCACAGTTTGCCCACTTCAGAATGGTTTGTGCATGCTGCACACCCAAGATTTATGGGGAGAAGGGCTCCCCATAAAAAGCTCTTTTGTTTTGGCTTGGTGGGATTTTTGTGTGTGTTTGTTGTTTTTTTTTTTTTTATTTTTAAATAGCACAAACAAACACTATAGGTAGAACATGCCTATTCTAGATAACCAAACAGGTCCCGAATGACTCAGCATGGCATGTATTTCAGCACAAACACTGCCTTTACAGTTCCTAAACCAAAGCATTCTAGTTTTGCCCTGCTTTTGGACTCGTTCTTCCCAAAAAAGTTTCCTGATCTGGTTAGCTTCTAAATAGGTAATCACTAAATTTATACACAATTAAATTTGGAAGAACAGTCTACCTCAGAGTAAAAGTGGTCTATCTGTAGTCCAGGACTGTTCTCATTAGTCCAAAAATGGTTCAAAGGGGGCCAGAACATACCCTTACCAAAAGCAAATCTAGTCTAAACAGTACCTGCATAGCTCATGAAACACACCTGCACTCATGTGCTAACAGAAGCACTGCAAAATCACACCAGTCAGGACTTAAAAAACACAGTTTTGAAGCGCATTAACCTTGATGATTGTGGGCAAAGCTCAAGACCACTACTCCTCTTTGCTTCCCATATGCCAGGTCCAGTCACCAAAGAACCTACATGGCAAGTGGGCAACACTTTTAGATCACAATACAAAAGACAGATCTTGCTGCTTGTATCTACTCAGGAAGTTGCACGAATCACAGAAAGTGGGATTGAACGGTATTTCAAGAAGTTGATCTCTTAGTTGATCCCAGCCGTGGGCAAAAGACCAGACTGTGTCAGAATTACTCCCAGTAGATGTGTGTCTAGTTTGTTCTTAAAAAAACACCACTGTGGCAGATTTCACACCCTCCTTAGGCAGCCTATTTCAGTGATTCATTATCCTTGCCATTAGGCAGATTATCCTAATATCTAGCCCGAGGGTGCAGTTTGACGTTAGGTATAATCCCACTCCCCCTTGCCATGTGGTCCTGCTATTTCCCTTCCTATTGAATTCAGTGGTGATGCAGCCAGAGCACGAGTAGGTTAAAGACATTGACCTGACCGAAAATCAACTGTCAGACAAACAATCTCTCCCTCCCTGTTCCTTTCCCCTGTTCAGATGCTTCCATCATACCAGCTTATGACTAAAGCTACACAACTGCCACATTACAAACAATGGAGAGGGGAATAAGTGAATGACCTACAGGATGCAGGGGAAGTGTAAGATCAAACAGCATCCTAAAATCTTTCTTCCTGTGATTTAAGACCACTTCTTTGTCCTACTCCCAGTGGACAAAGAATTTACAACTTTATGTAATAATAATTAAAAACACTTTTATGCAGCTTAAGACTTGCATCTCCACTCAGCTTTTCTTTCTGTAGACTAAAGGAACCCCTGTCTTTCACGTTTCCATTTTTCTAGACCTCTGATCATGCTTCACACCCGCTTCTGAACTTTATCTAGTTCAGCCACATCTCTCTCAAAGTACAGTGCCCAAAACTGAGCACTGCACTCCACTTGAGGCCCCAACAGCACCAAATAAAGCAGGATTACTTCACATGCTTTATCTTGTCTAATGATACTTATGTTGTGATTTACCATCACATTTGGATCCTCTTCTTCATGGTTATGGTCTAGTCCCCATAGTGTATTCGTAGAGCTGATAATTTTTGATCCACGTGCTGCAGTTTACACTTGTCCCCATCACACCACATGCCTTTTTTTTCAGGTAATGTCTCTTAATTAGCTTTAAATTCAACTCCTGTCCTCTGAAATTACTGCTGCCTTTCCTGGCATCACCTTTAGGTTTTATAATTTCTCAGACATTAATGAAAACATCACTTAGTAACTGGACTTCAGATCCCTTGTCACACAGAATTCTGCTTTATACAAAGAGATTAAGATCAAGACTGCCCCTCTTTAAAACACAACTGATACACAAACCCGTTAACTCAGAAGTAATATTCCACTACCTTTGCTAAAGTCACCTCATTCCATTGTTTTACACTCATGCTCCTTCAGATCTATACAGCAACCAAATGACAGGTGAATTTCCAGTACTTTCTTACATCCCTACAAATTTACGATCATAGAAGAGCTATTAATTTTTGTGTTATCTGGTGAGGGAAAAAGAAGCCGAGAGAAAAAGAACATATGCATGGATTAAGTAAACCTCAGATTACAGTACTTCCCAGAAGTTATCTTGAAAGTGCAGTTTAAAGTAGGGAAAAAAAAAAAAAGTGGGAGGTTCCGATAAAGATACTCATGTTTGTAAGAGATAGCAGGCATGGAAAATGACAGTCAGATAAACAAACAGGAAAACATATCCACCAAACTTGAGGATGGGAGAAAGCAAGCCTATTACACAGAACAAGTAAAGACAATTTTTAAGAGATGAAATTGCAGAAGGAGATGCCTGGCATATCTGAGGGAAGAAGTCAGTTGCATGTCATTGCATGGTCAATTTAATTTCCATGCATGGACAGTCACATATTTCTCAAACTGTTAACAGACAAATATTACCAGGTAGTATATAAAGTGTTGCAAAGACACATTTTGACCAATGAAATCTTTCAGCTCCATCCAGCAGCTAGTTTTAACTAATTTCAGCCCACTTACACATTTCTTCAATGTTCAGCTTTCCTCTTCCCTTGTGTCATTGTACAGACAGGTCTTTTCTACTTGTTACACTGCATCTCTCCATCCACCTCCCCCTTCCACTTCTCTCGATCATCTTTAATTCTCGTTCCTGTGCCTTTCCCTTCTTCTAGCACTCCTGCCCCAAAACATTTGTGTGTCTCTCTTTCTTTCTCCTCCTCTCTAAAGTTACACTGTTGAGTTTCAGAGTCATAGCAAAAGCCTACAGACTGGCCCCCAATCCAACTTGTTGACCTCAACCGCTTTACTTGAAAACATGGTTGTGAACAAATTAATTACTATTGAATGTGTAATCTCCAATACAAGATTTAAGGAAGTTAAGATACCACAAAGTTTCAAGCATGTTTTCAAAAGGCCTGCTGAGGCTTGTCTACCCTGAAGTTCTCTCCAAAATCCTAACAGGAAAACTATCTGGAACTGTAATATAAATCCTGTTTAAGCAGTCTGAAATGTTTACTGAAACAGTAATCATTAGCCTTACAGAGTTGCTTCTGGGAGATACACTAAAAAAAAAAAAAAAAAAA
>Ga0181612_118430_pt1 | contig 18151 bp, 9 predicted proteins | sample HoacroProtozoa21_FD_119630 | JGI IMG/M metagenome (GOLD analysis project Ga0181612, IMG submission 119630) | Hoatzin crop microbial communities from Cojedes, Venezuel. Combined Assembly of Gp0051906, Gp0051904, Gp0051908
AACCCTACAAAGGAAAACATCTGCTCAAATGCTTAAAGAAATGCAGCCAGAAGAGGGGCATGAATGTGACTGAAGAGGAGCTCTGCTCAGAGTAGTTCTTGGACTCTTACCTCACCCAGCCAGCCTTTTATACTCAGTATTGTTAGGATTTGTGATAAGAAGCTGGTTGCCACACACACAAAGGAGAACACAGGAACAATGGCAGGTAGGGGAATCTCAACACACAGCCAGAGACATGAGTCTCTGACCCAGCATCCTAGGAGGGTGCCAGCCCCATGGGCTAGGAGTGACACCTTCCACTGTGGGTTCCTGGTGGAGGCAGTCCTGAGATCACCTACAGACTGAGGGGTCACTGCCAAGGGGTATGGGCTTATTAAGGGACACCACAAAGAGCATTTGCACAAGACTTATTATAGGACGTTTGTGGGAGGATCCAAAGATTGGGAGAAGGAGTGGTGGAGGTGATTTCAGCAGGAACAAGCATGGGAAAATAGAGGGATAAAGTGGATAAAATGAAGCAGTTGTGTAAACAGGTGGCTGGTCAGTGCCCTTGTCTGATGCCCCAGGCTGTCTCGGCTTCTTACTAAATACTTTTCCTAACTTTTTTCCTGGGTGAGGGGCTGTCTATCTGAGCGTGGAAGTCTGAGTGCAGGCACTTGAGAGGGGGCCATGGGTCAAACGACCAGTATGCCTGCAGCTGTGAGCGTGCATATGTCAGTGTGCTATCACTAGTGAATGTTGAGTTGGTCAGTAGGATAGGTGGCTTGGGAGTCAGGAGTACATGTGTGTCTGGGAGTGAGATGACTGGAGGAGATAGGTACTGGGAGGACCAGGAGGTACAGGTCAACCACTGGAGAGGCTTTGGAGTCTGGAGGTCAGATGTGAACCATTTGAGTACGTGTATGTCTGTGCAAGAGGCACATCGGGGGACCGAGGATCCAGGGCAGCTACTGCATGGCTATGAGAAATCACTGAAGGGATCTGTAGTGTGCATAGGTCTGAGTATCAGCTGCTGGAGTGAGGCTGAGGTCTCAGGTACTCTCATGTCCCATTGCCAGCAACTGGGATCACGGGTAGCTACTGGGTAAACTGAGTGTCTAAGTCAGCTACCAAAGGGATTTGTATTGTGCTTATGTTTTTACTGAGAGGAAATGGAGACCACAGCAAAACTGTGAGAGATTTCTGAAATACTTCAGGTTACAGGTAAGTGATTGATGGATAAACTGGAAAATGTAAGAAAGTAAAATCAATTTACACTGAAAGAAAAAAAAAATTGTCTAAATGCTTTCATAACATAGAAAAAAACACTTCAAATTTATATTTTAGGTCAACCTGAGGCAAAAAATTATTAATATCATAGATTATTTAACTACTTTTTTCTTGAAGGCTAGTTTTGGAATGAAACTACTATGTTTAAAGGGAAATGTCACAAAGAATTATTTAATTTTCTTAGAAAAAATCTTAAAAGAAAAGGCTTGAAATATCTATTATTTTAATTTTGAAATAATAATAAAAAAATCTTCTATTTTTCTTCAGGCAATCCAAATGCTTGAATTTCTTATTTTTGGAAGCAATATTCTTTCCATTGAAATGTTTGGGGTTTTTTTCAGTTATCTTAAAATTTATTTCTACTCCTGGATGCATTCAAAATTGACAAGTCCCAAAGGTAATATTTTAAATCCCTGTGATTATGTTTTCATACAGAAGAAAACAGGACTCCCTGAGCTTCCAAAACCCCCAAACCCTTTTTACTGCACAGGGGAAATGGATACAAGGTGGCAAAGAGAGATGTGGAAAGAGGTTGTGTTTCACTGCCAGAGTTCAGTAAGTTAAAGAAAGGATTTAATTTTTGCTTTTCTTTCAAATAAATTTGTACTCTCTTGCCAGCCTTCAGTAGCTAGAAACACTAGAGACTAATATCTTGGCTGGATCCACAACTAAAGAAATCCATCCTAACCTTTTCTGAGCAGTAGGAGTAGTTACCATTACAATAAATTTTATTCCACTGTGCTAAATTTATCATACTTCTCATTGTTCACACAGTGATTTGCTGATCCCTATGTGAAGCAAAGGCTGGTGTTTGGTGCTGTAGGAGGAGTGCTATGCTCTTATTTTTTGTCTGTTGTTTCCTCTTTTCATGAATCCTGCCCTCTTGAGAAACCAGCTCACACCATGCCCTGAAGCTTGACTTATGCTGAAATCTGTGTCTAAGAAAATGTCCTGGAGGGGGGTTATTTTTTGTTCTTAGAATTCTTAGAAAATATTCTGCTTTGCTGTGAAGTAGTACAAAAGACAGTTCCTCTTTACAGAGGAAGGTAGTGCCTGGTTTGGCATTTATAAGTGAGGATGGGGTTTCTCCATTCTTGCTTCCTGGGGCTGTTTCACCCTTTAGTGACACTCGGAAGATGGGAGGGGAAAAGTCATGATCCTCTTATAACTTGATGATACGACATTTGCATAAGAAAGAACCTTATTCTCTATAACGAAATTGTGCCATATATTATAGGGTTTCCTCAAATGACAGAACTTAAGCCAATGAAATCTGATGTGGTGTGCTTTTATTTCAGTGTGACAGGAGGTTTTTGGGTTACTTGAAGATGATTTGGTTTAAAAGCACACCTTTTGAGTCATGACTTTCACTTTTGTAGTCCAAGCCTTAGATGGCTAGAATAGTTCAGTTTCCCAAGGAATCAGATATCTGGCACAAAGGAACCTGTCTTTCAGCTATTTATTCAGGTAGGAGCCAGTTGTGCTCATATTTGTCACTTTGAGAATCTTCCATAAAGTATAAATATAATTTGTTTGTATAAAATTCCAGCGGGGAACATACTACTGGTCACCTTCTCCTAAGAGTCTAATAAATATCATCCTTCCTTCAGTATTTTCTTACTCAGAACAAGTTGAGGAATTGCTGCTGAACACTGCACAAACAGAACAAGTCAGCAGTGCACTGAAATTTCAATACTAGTTGGTTCAGAGATGAGGGGCAAAGATCACGCTTCACCAACAGGAGCAGGAGAACCGCAGCAGTGCCATTGCCAGTGTCCCATCATGGTGGAGACAGGGCACACCATGGAGGAAGGTGCTACCAAGTGGAAATAAATGGTTGTGGTTTCAAGAGTTGCATCAACGTAACTGGACCAGGCTTTTACCTGTCTCTGCAGAATGATCTTCCTCCGTCCTGTTACAATTGACTGTGTTGAATACCATGAAAATCTGAAGCTCATTTGCTCAGATTGAAAATTCAGATCTTCTGTCTAATGTTTCTGGTGGCATGATGATATATATGTATTTTCATTTTAACAGCTCTAACTAAAAATTTGTCATTTTGAGGGTTGGGGGGTTCTGCATGACTTTCTTAGTAGAGGGCCCACACATGATAAAAAGAGAAGCAGCGGAGTGGGTGGTTTGACTGTTCTACCCAAACACTGGGTGAAGAAAATAAAACTTTTGAAATGACTAAAGAAATAATCCAAGTCATATAAAAACTTAGAAAACTTCCCTGGCTATATCCAGGCGCTGTAAAAACTGTGTCAGAGGGAAGAAGTACTTGCAAACAACAGTTTCTTTCTCCTGAGGTCGGAGACAAGAGTTTTCCACTGCCCATGTAATTCCCAACTCACACCAAGCACTCTCTGATTGTCTACTATCCAGAAAAATGAACAAAAGCCGTGACACACTGTATTTTTGAATTATGTCATTCCCACTAAGGTGAGTGTCAGCTACAGTGAAGTGATACACTTAGAGAGCAAAAGGCAGCTTTGTCCTAGACCAGAGAAGAGCCTAGACAAAGAGAGACTTCAGAAGGTCTCTTATATAAAGGGATTGCAAATCAGTTTATATGATAGTGTCTAACTCCTTCACAACAAAAAACCTTTTCTGTCTTTGGAAAGGACTACACTAGCCACTCCTCTTGGCAAGCTCCAAAATAAAATAAAAAAAAAAAAGAAAAATAAAATAATTTCAGCTCTCATTTTGTATAGATGCCATTTGGAAGTTAGATCACACAGAATAAAGATGTTGGACTCTTTTTTCTGTCTCCCTCTCTGATCAGCTGTTTAGTAAGCTGGACAGCTACACATCACACCATACACCAGGATCTGTAGTGTTTAAACACTTTGACTGTGGGTTTCATAACAAAATAATCTGTCCTGACATCAACTCTGCTTGCAAACAAACTTTGTCAGGCTATCTATTGCACCTGGATTCTTTATCTTCATTCGGTACACCTGGTACTACTGCATTTTTTTCAGACAGCTTTGACAAACTAGAACCAGCATCAGGACCCAGACAAAACTTGAACAAACAGTCCCCACTCATGCTACCAGGACCTGAGGACAAGCTACGGCTTTCCTGGAATCAGACCTCTTTTTATGTTTAACCATAACAAAAGGCACAGTATAAAGCTATTTCTGGAATTCCTTCTCCTGCCTACTTCTGTTGGGAACAAACTGTTCAGAAATTACTAGAACTGCTGCAAGAGTGAGTGTTGCAGTTTCAACAGTAATCTACTGCATAATTATTTATTATTTGGATTTAGTGAAAAAGAAGTCTATCCAAAAGTCCAAGAAAACATATGAAATAAAACACAAGTCAAAACTAGTGCCATAATATAAAAGACTTCCAAAAGTACTGAAAATGAGATCTTGCCCACCATCCAACACAACCCACTCATCCTGCTTTCCCAGAAAGAGCCTGGTAGAAAAGGTATATTTTGTAGCATGACCTACAGGTCAACTAATTCAAGCTTTGTGGAATGATGGGAAAAGCAAGTTCTGGAGTTCAGGACCTTTTCTCAGAACACTCTGTCTCAGCCCCTCTCGATTATATTAGAGCTCTGTTAATACCTCAGGTGATCTCCACTGCCTTGCTATTCACCTGAAAGGAAAAAAAAAAAAAGAAAAAAAAGCATCTGTGACAAAGGGAGCCTTGCAGCAAGCCTGTATTGAGTACTTCTCAGTACAAGTAAAATACACTCTTTTTCCTATGGTTAATATTGGTTTAGCACCCTCCTATTGTTTGGTATGAAAAATGATGCTTGTTAATTAAATATGATTAACACAAAACCTTACTTTGTGCTTGGAAAATGGCTGGATATCCCAAAGTAGAGTTTTTGTTTATTCTTTATATTATGGTAACACCTAGAGGCCAGAGCTCTAATGTGCAAGGCACTGTACAAATATACACAAGGGGCTGGCTCTTGCTTTGAGAAGTATATTGCAGATGCAAGATGTAAGCAGCAAATGGGTAATCCAGTGAAGTGGAGTACAAGACCAAGCAAGATGTTGGTCAGGTCAGTATGAAAAATGGGACTGCAGTGACTTGTTCGCTGAACAGTAGCTGGGTTTTGTGAAGCGTTGTGTCAGAAAAGACTTTCCAGGACTGATTTGGAAGAAGCCATTGGACCATAGACAGACTCTGTGAGAAATGACATTGAGCATATACCATTTCATATGCATACGTTAGTATCCCTCACTAGCTTCGCTTTCTAAGTATCTTGGTAGGATTATCATTACATGTTCAGCAGGAACTAATGAATAATAAGGAAAATATTTGTGGAGATGATAGTCCCTGATAGAATCAGTCATATGGGGTTTAGTTACGTCCTGGAGGATGAGGACATTGAGTTTTCAGGTTTTCCTTTAGAATGTTACCTAACATGTCTGAAGAAAAGTGAGAGATAATGTTGAATAGTCCTAGAACAACACTAGAACTATCATGGTTTCAAAAGAAACAGTAAACCCATGGAGAATATTACTACCGGTGTCTGTTAAAATTTCACAGCAAATGTCCTCCTACTCTCAGTGGAGAATGTTATCAAATCTGACAGTGACTTCAGACACAGGGTCAGGTTTGGGGTCTGAGTGTTAGCATTGGCTTCGGTTCAAGTACTGAGCCTGTTGTAGGGGGAGTTTATTAGTGTCAGTGAATATCTTTTTCTATTTTTATAAAACAGCTGTGAGAGCCTTCTTGGAAGTGGGTGACATTTGGCTGGTGAGCTAGCTGTGAAAAAGTTGCAAGTTTTGTGATATTTATCACATGCCAACATTTTGCTCTGACAGCAAGTCTTCTGTGGAGCATTATTCTTCTTGTTATCAATGGCACTGGACAGCTTTCTAACGCCTTCCCTGAACATTTTCCAAAACTATCTGCTTGGCTGGGAAATACTCAGCAATACACAAAACTCGCGTGTGCCAGCTGTTGACCCATCTGTGATGCCTGGCACATGTTATTCTCTTTACATGGACAGGCATGAGATGGAAACTGCAGCCCATGGTTTGGCAGGACAGTAGAAGCCATACCATGAACAGCTCTGCACTGGCACTGGCTTGTCACATATCTGCTAGAAGTCCCACCTCACTTTGCTTGTTACAATCAAGTGGTAAAAGAGCAGAAGGTTTAAGAACTCAATTTTACAGTATAAAGACAAAGTCACACACACAGAATATGTGCCAGAGAGCTTTGCAGCTCCTCAGTCATTCAGTAATGCCATCTAATGTCACTCATGTCTTTTCACTCATCTCATCTCCTCTGAAATAAATTTTTCTACTTCTGTACTTTTACATTTCAATGGCACACAGTTGGGGGAATCTTCCTCCTAAATTGTCACAAATTTATTTCAATAGTTAAGTCACTATGAAACACGCAATCCAAAATCTTGAGAGATCAGCTGATTCCCGGTAGCGATTAACAAAGGTATCTTTCTAGCCTCATTACTTCAGACTTAGCCTATCTCTAGCAGCATGTTTTTCTGATTGTTTATTTTTAAACATTTCTTGTATGTGTAAAGTGGGAAGAAACTGTCAGATGGGGACTGAAGACAATGCAATTAGCATTAACTTGACAAGTGAAAGACTATCAATAACACAAGTTATATTTTTATCACAGATAATTGAAGGTTACTGACTGAAAAGGAGTTTCTGGAATCAAACTTGTTGAGGGCTCGAGAAGACCAATACAGTAGTGCATACTGAAATTCAGGCAGAAAAACAGGGGTGCACACTGAAGGCAGCTGGAGATACTATAATCTTCAATGACATTTTGCTGCTAGTAGTAAGCTAAAATTTTCTTCTGCCATCGGCTTTCCTGTGAGTATAAAAATTATGTCAGCAGATAGTTGACAACAAAGGCTCTGTAACTGGTTTTTGTTTCTTCCCACTCCCATGCTAGTTCATAGCCTTCATTTCCCTTCCAGTGTTATCAGACAGAAGCAGTGATTGAGTGAGGAGCGCAGCATGGCTACCCTGGAGCCCCTTGGTGAAACTGCCAGTCTCCTTCACCCTAATGCTTTTCTATACTCACTCGAGATGTGAGTTCATGGTGCTTGCAGATTAACATCCAGGCTAGCTCCAAAACTGAATACGCTTCTACAGGTAGATTTATGGATGCAAGTGGGTGCCTTTTCACACTGTATTAGATGGTGCAAAGCCTCTATACTTAGACTGGAAAAATTGCACCACAGATACTGTAGACTTAACGGTGCTGCTTTTTGATCTCTTGTCCCAGACCCGCTTCAGTCTCATGCCCTGCAAAACAGATTTCATTGTCCAAATCTCACTTTCCTTCATGCATGAGTTTATGTCACGATTTGTGTTCACTTAGGACACAGAGGCAGTTCCTTCAAAAGCTGTAAAATGGCTTCTATGAGCAGCAACAGGGAATAAAATTTTCCCTTTGAATGCTGATTCCTTTTTCCTCCTGCTTAGCAAAATCAGCACAGAATATTACTGTGACAGCACTGGGGAAGCAGTGGGGAATCAAGCTTAAGAAATGTCATCTCACAGTGCTTTTTGTTCTCCCATGCTTAAGAAGCAAATGACCAGGGAGAGAAAAGAGTGACCTGGCTCTTTTGTAAGTAGGGCAGCATAGTATATCACCAAGCTATTACTGAAGTGACTAAGAGAGGCAATTTAATCAAATATGAGCAAAAAAGCCACATATAATTTTTCAGTTATTGCTTCATCACCCAGTGTCCAAATCCATAAAATGTGCAAAAAATTATTTGGATCTAGCTGCTTTTGTATTCCTTCAGTGGTGGCTTAAATATGCATCCTCAACTCACAGCCTCATTCAGCGCATATTTCTGTCGTGATTTGTACAGAAGCTCACCTGCCTAATGCTGGTGTCTTCCTAATATTGCTGTGAGTACTCTTCAAATCTTGAATGTAATGGGAATTATGTATTATTTGCACTGGCTGATAACTTACATACCAAAGTATATTTTTATAGCATCCAAGTGAAATAATTTTCAGTGACTACATAAACCAAAGTGGTAAATTATCCTAAATGGATATAACCTTTTTTTTAATTAACTATTTCATAATTTTCATTCTTTACTATTTCTTCCGTAACCTACAAAGCTCTTCTCAGTAAAAGACAACATGACTGCAGTCACCAATGTGTAAACATATATTTAAGTAATAAATAATGTAATTTTACCAATAGTTTGTGAAATTTAATTTTGTTTTCTATTTTGCAAATGTCTGATAGAAGCCATTTCCTGGTACGCAGAGACCTAAGCCAGTACTTCTCACAAACACAGCCATCGAATATATAAAACATATTTTTTTGTTGTTAAATCAAAGCTTTTATTTTGGAGTTGTTCAGAAATGTGGAACTTCATGCAAATTTGACAGTCCCAAAAAAAGCACTTGGGTTATACATTGGCAAAAATACAATAGTTTTTGTCCACGTGGTGAAATATAAACCCTGACAGCCAGGACAAGGATGAAACACATGGGATCCTCATTCCCTGCAGAGAGGGGACACAGAGTCACAGCAAGATCCTCTGCACCAGGCCCTCCAAAGTTTAGCTGCTTGGTGAGACTGCAGATTGTGGCTTAATATTTGTCATGACACAACAAGTAAATAAATACCTTGGCACGAAGCCTAGAGCCTGTCAGCACTGCCCCCGCTGCAACCTCCTGTTCAAAATACAGAGCTCTATTTATCATCTTTTACCTAAAGCCTGTTCAGAGGAAAACACCTAGGATATGTTTAATTTCCTGCTTTGGCTTCTCAATGGTGTCACCTATATAAACCATATAAACCATATCCAGAGACCCTCACTGAAAGCTTTAGGCAAAAGTAGCTGTGAGGGCTGTTACTTTTCGAAGCCATTTAATTTATAATGATGTGTTTTATAGTTGGTCTGTGCAAAGTCAGTTTAAGCAAAATGCTTCAATTCATGTTCTTTCTATTAAATGCTAAAGTGTGGAATAGTTACAGTAGTTACTTAATGAAACATTTCACAATCGCGAAGATTTTCACACTACGTAGGAGCCCTGGTGCTGATTCTTTTTTAAATTTTCAGTGCGGTATATATTCCTCAACATTCTCACTGAAAAGAGGTAAAATTCTTCCAAAAACATACTGGGAGTAGGAAAGTAGTTTGTATTGTTATCTTCCCTCCAGCAATAACAAATGAGTTCAGGTATTACAGTGGGGTGCATTTGGGTGAGAGGAGGAACACGGGAAAGAAGGAAAGAGGTGACAACATGGAAATTGTGGAACAGAAAGAGAATTCAAGAGTGATATCCAAGGAAAGGTAGTCATGAGAGTTAACAAATCAAATCAAACTGATAGATGAGAGGAAAAAAAATTATGAATAAACAATTGTATCTTGGGAATTACTTAGTCGTGTCCTGTAAGATCAATACTTTTGATTGATTGGAAATCCTTGGTCCTGGAGGTCCTTCCCCCGACCCCTTGAATTTGCCTACTTTGAGAGGAGGTTTTTGGTACAAAGAATCTTTGCAAGGCCTCAACGTGCTGTAGATGATGAGGAGAGCAGGGCCACAGGGTACACATCAACAGCCTTCTACTACTCGCTCTAGACAGTGTATCTTTTTGGGGTGTGAAGAGTTAATTGAGGGATTTGACGTGGAAGAAGAAAATAGATAATACATGAATAGGAAGGTGTCCTTGGACAGTCCTTCTGGACTTATAATCTTTGAGTCTGTGAATACCTTTCTTGGTGCTCTGGTACTCTATTTCTACCTTTTTTGGACAGCATTTAAATTATTAAAGAAATGGAATAGGGGTTTTTCTTCTTTCCTTCAGAATGTTAACCTTTCAAAATCAACAGGAAACACAACGTAACCCAGTATTTCAACCCTATTTCACCTCTGATGGTTATTTATAATTGCTACTCAAATAGGAAATCTGCTCCTGACCTTTGATGCTGGAATATACTTGAAATTCATGACTCACTGTGCTCTGTCAGCTCCTTTTCATGTATGCTTTTATATGTGAGCTAACAAACACGAGCTTGGGAGCAAAAGCTCTGACAGTGAAATCCAGCTTGTGACTGTGATGAGAGGCATGTAAAAAGCTTATCTAGAAACTGACGGAGAAAATTTTTTCTCTTAGAGCAATTTGAATAGGATATCACTCTTTATGACTGACATTACCAAGTAATTTTAATGTCAGTGATGCATGTGATAGGATCACTAAAGTTTAAGTAACCTGGAGATGCACATTTTAATTAATGCTCTTTGTTGGAAAATATTTTTCCTGAATCTGTGATATGTGAACAGTTTATTTTAATATTACCCAGGATACAATTTTGTTACTACAATACATTGCATTTCAGTCTGTGAGAGTTAAAAGAAACCAAAGGTTTGTATATTCAAAATTGTACAATGCTCTTCTTCATGCTATGAAATGAATTCAGCAATCTCAGGCTGTCTGTTTTTGCTCCAAATCTTCAAAATATTGTACCAATCAAATAGAAAATATTTATACAGATGATGCTTGGAAAACATGGAGGAGTAATGGGACATGTCAAATCCTTTCATCCTCACAGCTCAGGCTGGGGCTGAACCAGAGTCGGCAACTATTCCTTAGAGTCTTGGATAGTATAAAGCAGATAGGAATAGTAATTTCTGCCAAGGCATAACCTAAGCAGTAGTTGATGACAATATATCTCAACCTTATATCTTCTATGTACCATAGGTAAAAATTTGCCATGTATTAATCACATTGTAATATATTGACTGAAAATATTAAAGCTGAAATAAATTCAGAAAAGAATGGAAATTAAAAAAAGATAATAAGCTAACTGTTGATTTGCAGCACAGTGTTATGCTCCTAGACTTTTGAGAGACAGAGAAGAAGGTAATTTATTGATGAAAGCTGTGTGTGAATAGGCAAAAATTTGAGAAAAGACTATTCTATCTCTTACCTGGAACCTGTCTATGTAATTGTTGCAGGAGTTTATCTGTCATGGCAAAAAGCAGTATTTGGGCACTGACAACACCTTTAGAGCTTTCGGCACAGAAGAACAAAAATATCTACAGTTCTGGTCTGAATGTAAAACTTCAGGAATAGGAATGTTGTTTATTTTTACTTTTCTGTGGCTTCCTCATGCCAGTTTAAAATGAAACTCAGTTTCACCTTTCAGGACCAAAACATGTTTTAAAAAATAGACAGACTGTCCTTCCTATAAACTCTGATGTGCTTGTGCAAAAATGTTTCAGTGGAGCATAACATCAAGTAGCTCTAACTTCACTGTTTTGCAAAGTACTTAATTTTTAAACATGTTTATGTATTTTTCCTGTCAGAACTTGGAGTTTAAACAGCAGTAATACAAACAACATTGAAATTAGTGTATTTTAGAGAGACATCTAAGAGTTCACATACCTGGTTTTGCGTAAAGATGATGGTGACTGAATTGTTCCTGCAACTTTAACATGCAAAGAACCCTGAGCACAGGAGTTAGAGAGACACTTGTCAGTTGGAAATGATTTCTGCTTGAATTGGTTCAGTACAATGTGTCAAAACAAATATTTTTCACTCTGAAGTATTTAAGACTTGCATTTCAGTTATTTAGCTTTGGAAAGGGAAACCTCAAAATAAAACACTTTTCTTTCCTAAACATTATTTTATTTGGATCCAAATGACAGAGCTGTCTTTGCATTGAGTTCAGCAGGCTTTGGATCAAGCGCTGTTTTCTCTAGGGCAATAGCAACTGGCTGGGGCTGGTTTGTGGCTTGTGCTAAATGTTGCTCGAGTCTCAGTTCGGTTGCAATCAGACGAGGGTGCAGGCACAGGAGCTGGTGCAGGCAGCAGAGCAGGCAGTTGGGGAACAGCAGTGTCACCAAGAACTGGCACTGAAGCCTGGACTCTTACCCCCAGAGATCGGTGTACAGGTGAAAGCTAAGGCAGAAATTATTTGGTAGTTTGGAACAGACAGTATCTGTTTGTTTTATCTTGAGAGCAAAGACATAGTGCTGCTGGTTGTATCAGCTCAGACTCTTTTATACACCCTCTAATTTGCTTTCTGTGCCTCAAGAGAGGGATGGTCTGACTGAAGTGCCCTCACTCTCCCCTTAATCTTATTCCACTGTGTGTGAAGTTCTGATGCTCTCATGCAAAACTGGCTGAAATTCATATCAATGGCTCTATAAACCCCTGTGGAAGACTCCAGCTCAGATTTACTCATGGCTGATTGTGAGCAGGGAGTGTAGAAAGATCCCAGGCGCCTGGGAGAAGTCCACAGTCATGTCTTCCTGTGGTCATATAGGCAGGTCTTCCTTGATCTCACTTACTGGAGCTATTTGATTTTGAATAAAATATTTAAAATATTAATCAAGTCAGAGAGTCCCTGGGAAAGGTGGTTCATCCTGGCAGGCAGAGTACTTGCTAGGGAGGTGGAATAACTGTGTTCAATGAATCTTTAATAATTTTATGTGAGGTTGAAGAGCCACAGTAAGAGAGTTTGAGAATCCGTCATCACTCTGCCCTAGAGTGCCAGTGGCCAGGTCGCTGGGAGAGCTTTTCCCAGGCAGGTGGCAACCATACTGACCTTTGTCCTGGCTGCTGTGCATGATCTGCTGGTTAATTAGGTAAAACAGGCTGACAAATTTCTTCTCTTGTTATCCTGGGAGAAACAGCTGAAAGCATTGTGCCTCTGGTGAATTAGAATCAACCATTTCAGCTGGCTTTTCTAGTACTTCTTAAAGTAATTAACAAAAAAATTGCAGTGAAGAATGAAAGAAGATGGGCAGATGATTCTAAGCCACCCTCACAGGTTGATAAACATGTATTCAGAATATTTTTCACTTGATCCATTATTTTTTACTGAAAGCTTAAAACCATCAGCCGTGATAACACTGACAAAGCCCTAGGTCATATACTTTGGTGCTTCTTTTGAGATCTTGGCAGAAATACTTGATCTTTAAGGGCAAGGATATGTGGCTCAAGGTGAACAAGAGTGTATTAGTTTTGGAATGTACTGTACTGTTGAGTGCTGTAGGACCATTTGATTATCTTTTCTGACCCTTTATCCTAGATATTGTGTGGCTGAAAACGGTTATACTACACACCATTTTTCATTAATTTCGTGTGTCTTGTTTTATTCGCCTCTGAAAATATCCTATTCTTGTTTACCTTCTTCCAGTCTTTTACTGTCTTGACCATATAATTTCTCCTCTCTCCTTAATTCTTCCACTTCCTTAAGAAAGATCTTGTGACATGGATCCTGGATTCTAAATGAGGAGGCACCACTGGTTTTGAACAGCATCCTATAAAAATTATCTTGTTTATCAGCCTGTTCTGTGTCATCCTACCACCTTAGCTTTTGTGACAAGCATTGTATATTGCGCCAAGATTTTTACTGAGGTGGATGTAAGGGTGCTTCTTTGTGGGAATCAAGCAAGTAATTTAAGTTCCTTTATTGTTTATGAATAGTATTGTGTGACATACTATGAATATGTTTGTGTAGTTCTGTATGAGAAAGAACCATTGTGTAAGACCCCAACTATGTCTGAAAAATTTTCTGGCTAATTTACAACTAAAAAACCCATGAAGGCTGATGAGCAAATAACCTAAAAAGGATGGAAAAGTAGGTTAAATGACATTGTACTTGTCTGCTTAAAAGTACCAAAATATTTGCCTAGGCTTGTTTTTCCATTCCAACTGTTTCCTCAGCACTTCTTGTTTGCCTAGTCACTTGTCTGAAGAGACTGCAAACTGTCAAGGTAAAAACTATCATTGATAAAGCATTTATACTGAAAACATGGTGCAAGGAGACCTCAGTCCTGATATGAGTTGCAAGAGACTATAATAATGCAAGTAAGAGCGATGTGGGGGCCAAGGAGGAGCAGGATTTCTGTAATGTAGCCCATGAAGTAATATTGAGATGAAACTGAATGAAAGCTATTTGAGCCCGATTGCTGATGCACTTTCTAACGGTGACATCTATCAGAGTGATACAGTCTCTAGAGGGAAGCAGTAGAAACTCCTGCAGTGAATCATTTAAAAATTAGTCTGCTAAAACACTTCAGAATGTAATAAATCGAAGAGATCGGTGTTGGTAGAGGACAGCTGAGAAAAAGGAACCTGTTATTTCCAGCTCTCAGTTCTGTGAGTCTGGGACAGCTACAATACACTTGCCTTTCACTTATCTAGTACATCTAACCAAAATGGCTAATTCTGCAACACTTGAGAGAGGGAGAGATACACGGTATTAGATGCTTCCACTTATGAACTGCATATATACCATGAAATATACGGCAACTCTTTTCTTCCCAGTGAAGCAATTTCTTCTTACAGCCTTTTCCATCAAAACAAATAATTCAGTCAGATCCAGGTGCCAAAATGAAATGTGAAAAGGTACTGTTCTTCAAAATGTTCAAAGCCAACTGTACAAGGTGATATACTTCAGTGTCTGTAAACTGTATGTTTCCAAAATCAAGTTTGGAATACACTGCGTAGTGGAAATTAATTTTAACTTTACTTTCTAGCAATAGCATATGAACCACAATGAGACCAAAAAAACCCCTCAAATTAATTTTCACACACTGTATTAAGTTCTGGAATACACTGTTCTTTTATATCAGACCAGTATTTTAATTTTATTTAAACCTTTTTTTTTACAAATGAAATGGAACGTATTATAGGAGATGGTTTAAGGATTTTGTAAATAGCTAAACACCTTTAATTATTGTAGAAATTATCAAATGATTGCAGCAACTGCCCTCTGAGGTGAATAGAAATAGAGGTGGTTTGGAGTCAGATAGATATAGCATTTGAGTTGTCACCATGAGGTGTTATGAAAACACTCCATCACAGGTATGATCCATTCTGATACCAACATAAGGATAAGCTCTTGCCATCTATACTGTGAAAAGATGGTGGTAGATTTTAACACTATAGTTCTACCGATAGCACAAACCATGAAAGGTAAACAACACTCCTTAGCTCTCTTTGAAGAAACAGAATCATTGCAAACATCGATTCTGTTATTTCTATAGTTTTTCCTGCCTTAGCTGTATACACCTGAGTTTAAAGGGTGTAACTACTGTTGAGGACTAACCCCAAGTCTCTCCAGCCCAGCACACAGGTTGACGAAATCCCTGTTCATTTAATCCAGTTAGCACTTTTTTTCCAAGAGCCCACAGGGGATGCTGCACTTCTGCCTTTGCAATGAGTATTTTTTATATGGGATTGCGGTCCCCAAAGACCTCCCTGGTGTTAGACAATCTACTAGACATGCACATTGCTCCAATCTGCTCTTTAAGAGCTTGCAGCCTACTTAAAAGTTGATGTGCAGGTATAATGAAAATGGACATGATCAAAAAGCAGCGATGGGGAAAATACAACAGCACTGTGGCTTATGTCACATGTGCAGAACTAGGTAAGTCTGATGTACTATAACTTTTTAAGTAGGTTTAATTAAAGACTCCAGCTAACTGCCTCTATACTTTAGCTCTTCCTGTCTTTATATGCTGTCCCTAAGATTGCCTTTGCCTTTAACTACCATTCTCTTCACCTTAAATAGCTTATTTTTACATTTTTCCCATGAGTCAAATTCCTGGCTGCTCCCCAGGGCACAGGATGCAACAGAGAAGGCAGATGTTTCATGGCAGAGATGCAGAGAGGACATACTTTTCTTGCAGGGCTGATAAGTATCAGGTATTTCCCCAGGGAGGCTGCAAAAGTGATGCCAGAGGCTTCACCCTTACCTGGGCTGCTTGCTAGTCCAACAAGAGCTCAGGTGTGAAATCACCTCGAAGCAGAGGGATTAGGGCAAATGTTCCATTGTTCCTGGGGTTCATTTGGTGAGATCTGAACCAAAGGTTGATGTTCTGTGATGGAGAGTTGGGCTTATATCAGCATGTCTTGATCAGAAAACAGCCACAGCAGCTGGGCTGGCAGGACCTTACCTGCTTTTAGTCACATTTTCTGGTTGTACCCTTGAGCTGTCTCCTATTGTCTGCAAAGGTTTGCTGGGCTGGAATCACTGCAGCATGACATCTTTGTGTGCAGCCAACACACAAATGCATAGAAATATAGTTGATGCCTTCTGCTTGTTTTCCTAGAATGTGTATTCCCTGAAATAAGGGGAAGACTGATGTGTCACATTGTTTAACCGAAAAAAACTGTGATGAGCAACACTTAGTGGGCCTTATGGCATAGATTTTCAAAAGGTTCTCCACTGAAAACAACTCCTGAGGAATCGGACATGCTATAGGGCAGTCAGTTAGTGAGGTCTCTGGTACAATTTGTTCTTTAGAGAAAGAAATGGGGAAAAAAATCCCTATGGAGTGAAATAACAAGAGCTTTGGAGAAAAAAAATGTTTTGGAAAACATGGTGGGTCTGTTGGTAGCGCAGTTCTGTAGAATTTGAAAACTGAGTATGTTGGGTAATTGTGCATACGTCCTTTGTTCAGAGAGACCCAAGATTCCTGTAACAAATCTTCCTATTGCCACAATAGCAAGGAAGGGAACCCTGGATCATTTTGAAATATTTCTGCAGAGAAGCACATTAGACCTAATGACTTCACACTGGGTGATGGAAGGCTCTTCACTTATCTGGGAAAAAAATGCTTTTTAATGACTTCATTTATTCATTTTTAAAAAACTGTAAAGTTGTCATTTTATAATCTCCCAGAGGTACTCCCGGGTGAGCTGTTGAAAGGTAATTTCAGCACACCTAGGACTTCAGACTGTAATATACCCTGTTGTGCCTTACAGCTTAAACGCACTGTGGCATTTAGAAATCATTCATAGTGGCTGGCAAAAATGTCTTGCAATAACACCATTACCACAACTTACATTTTTACAGCAATTTTTACTTCTTTAGGCAAACACACTGAAGTACTCTACAAAACATTTTAAGTACATAGCAGGTGCAGAATCACCGAGCATTGTGAGTCCCTGATGAACTAGAAGTGTCCCTTATACAATAAAAATATATCACTTTTTCATAAGAAGCCATCACTGTTATAAAACATGCATATGTTTTTAACTTATGTAAAACTTCCTTTTCCAAGACATCATACTGAGTCACAGACTCAGATACCAAAGTTTAAAATACAAGACAATGCCTTATATGCACCTGGAGATTAGAAGTCTGATACCAAACAATAAAGTGTTTTAAAGAAATTATTAACACAAGCTGTAGTAATAAGTGCTTCTAGAAGACTGCTAATCCTAACTGGAGTTTACTAAACTGAGGAGTGTACAACACCAGCAATTCAGCATGGAATAGTCTCAGTGCTCCAGGAACAGGCTGTCATCGATGTTTGGGAAGAATTCAGCTATTGTAATGTCAATGCGGACTATAAAAATCAGTGGAAGTGTATATCACTTCATGAGTGAAAAGCATATTTGATTTGGTAAGATTCTGTCATTTATAAATCTTTAATGTTCTGGGTGCTGCAACCAAAGAAAGAGTTTTCTGCTGTCTATGCACTTCTGCTGCAGTTGCACCAGGCTTATTCACTGTGAGACAGCCCCATCTAGCCCAGCTGAATTCCTCATTGATTCCTGGGGCTCGTTTTCCCACCTGGCCAAGACACGCCCCAGGGCATGCTGACCTATAGCAAGCCTGTCTCAGGGCTTTGAGGCACTTCAAACAGTCCTCGGTAAAAAACAAAGGGATGGCCATTTAGTCTGACAGAGTGAGTGAGTGTTATGGGTCTGTGTGGCAAGGTTTTGGTAGTTGGGGGGCTATAGGGGTGGCTTCTGTGAGAAGCGGAGAGAAGCTTCCCCCATGTCTGATGAAGCCAGTGCCAGTCAGCTCTAAGATGGACCCACCGCTGGCCAAGGCCAAGCCAATCAGCAACGGTGGTAGCGCCTCTGGGGTAACATATTTAAGAAAGGGAAGAAAAAAATCTCTGCGGTGAGACAGTGGTTAGAGAGA
>Ga0181612_165151_pt1 | contig 18151 bp, 9 predicted proteins | sample HoacroProtozoa21_FD_119630 | JGI IMG/M metagenome (GOLD analysis project Ga0181612, IMG submission 119630) | Hoatzin crop microbial communities from Cojedes, Venezuel. Combined Assembly of Gp0051906, Gp0051904, Gp0051908
AGAGTAGCTGACTCGAGCTAATCTCTGATTAACCAGTGATCTTTAGCCTTATTGGAGCCATGCTAAGAGTTAGTGAAGAAGTGAGAAATCGGATCTGATTTTTTTACTACTGGAGCATCTAAGATCTTTCTTCTCTTTATTTGATTAAAGGACTGGTACAGTACAGGGGTGTATTGGCATCTTGGTCCTCTTTTGGCTTGCTTTAATAGTTTTCCAAACACATTTGGAACTGGTGGTTAAAAGGGGATGTTGTGTCTTGGGGAGCGGCGTTACTGAGAGAGGAGAGAGCCCCTTGGGATTTGAGCTGGTGAGATGGGCAGTGCCCTGCGGTGGAATAGATGATGTTGACACTGGCAGTGTCTTCAACAGGGAAGAAATCTCAGCTGGGTTGCTTTGTGAGGGGGTATGTCTTGAACTGTTCTTTGTAGCATATGTTCTTTGTAGCATATGTACAAAACTGAGAAGCTTTACTTTCTGCTGATTATACTTTCTGAAGGGAATGTTGTACTTTATTGCTGCAGGCGAGTGTCTTTGGCAATAGGGTGTGATTTTTGTATTTGCGAATTACTCCATAGCTGCTCACCCCCTTCCTCATCAGCATCTCATTTAACATGGTTGCCTGGATCTTTAAGTGGAAGAACCATGATATCTGTCCTTTACAAACTGATATCATGTTGTATATATGTTAAGGCTACTTAGCTCATCTCAAGAATTGCACTTGAAATTTGCAGTAAGCTTTATACAGAAAACACACAGTGTTGTAGTTATTTCCCTAGGTTTGGGGGGGGGAATCTGAATGCTAGTTTCACGAAGAAGCCAATAATACTGCTTTATAAAGGAGTTGTACTGCAGTGCTAAAATTAATCTCTGAGTAACTCTGCACCAACGCATCCTCGTTGTCTGCTTGGGTCACAGCTAGCCTCCCTTGTCCCACAGACCAGCACGGGGTACTGGGCCAACTGGTCCAGCTACCACCTCAGTGCTGGCTTGGAACAGCAGCCCTTAGGCAAAGACTGCCACTCATTTATAGTTAAAACTAATTTTAGGATGTGTTTTCCAGATCTGTGTGAATAAATTCCTTGGTGTCGAGGATAAAATTTTAAACAGAAAAATGTTGATACATGCACACTGTCTTACGATTCCGAGGAGCTGGAAAACCAATAATTTTGGTTGTTACAGAGATGTTGCTTCATAAGAATATTGGCATGCCAGAAAGCATGTGAGGTATTTTGAAACTGTATCTAAACTGATTTGCATGCAAGATGTGAATTCGTGGTGCATTTATTCAGACATTGCTCCTAGGTTTGTTAGTGCTGATTTTATATCTTCTTGCCACTTTAATACAAATACATTCTGAAGCTTGACTAATAGAGTACCAGTAATATTTGGTTGTTCAGTGTCCAGAACTATAATTTCTTTAGCTCCACCTCCCCACTCCCCCCTGCAGCATTAACTTATATTTCTAAATCACAGGGACTAAGCTGAAGAGTTTATTTGATACATATGCATAGAATGTATGTTGGTCCGCGTACAATGCTTGGAAAAGTAGTATGGCTACTTCTAATAACACTTCCCTTGTGCCTTTTTTTTTTTTTTTTTTTGATTTTCATTCTGTTTGTTTTTCAAGCTTGCCTTAACGCAAGCTTAAGGCTTATTTCATTTTATGAGCACTTGCTTGCTGGTCTCACTCATCCCAAAAGCAATGCTGTAGAGTGCAACAAATAAATTATTGCTATAACATAGCAAAAATAATGGAAATCACGTGTTATTGCAGGCAGCTCCTGAAACCAAGTGATAATGACTGGTCATTAAGCAGACTTGTCTGGCTTTAATCAGGGATGTGTTTGCAGAACACAGACTTGATGAGGAAGACAATAGCAACGTGATAATGACAAAGCTTTGCTGGGTTGGGAGGGCTCGGGAGCAGCATATATGAGATACCGTCTGGACCATCAGCCTTTGGAGTTGAGGTGGAAGATGAGTTGGAAGAGAGCAGACGCAGAAATGCATTACTGTAAAGCTGCACTGGAAGGTATTGGAAAGCTGAGTCATTGCATCGGTGCTGAGGGGTTTGTGGGCTCCTTGTCGGCTGTTTTTTTGGCTTTCTGCTTGGTTTGGGAAGGAAATGGAGAAAGGGCATGAAAAACTGGGAGTAATGTTTCTTTTTTCCATTTGTAATTCCTCTGTGTTGCTCTTCTCTCTTTCTGAGGGATTTGATTATAACATTGATCTGCATCTTGAACAGAGGGTTGATGCCATTCTTTGCAGTAGTTGGGCTGTAAAATACAGAAAGTTGCTGTTTACAAGCAATAACTAATTTAAATAAATTGCAAAAATTCCTTTAAAGAAGGAAAAGCATTCTTACTGGCAAATCAGTCTGATGTCGAATCCTGGTAAGTATTGTGCAGCATGAAGAAGTGAAACATCCTGAGACCAAAATCAGGCTTTTCTGGCGGTTTGGTGGTGGCAGTGTCATAACCCACTTCCCGCTTTCAGCGCGCAGCAGCATGTCAAGCTCTGCAGTTGAAGTCAGAACCACCCGGGCTTCCTGTGGTTGTCTGGAGACTGATTAAAAGCCAAACATGGGGGAAGAGAATTCTTTTTTCCTTTAAAAAAAAAGTTGTTTCTTTTTCTATCGCCTGTGTGTCCCCTGTGGATTTGTGTTATAGCCGTATGCGTGCTGTGAAATAATTTCTTCTTAAGCCAGATTACCTTACTAGCTTTATACAGAACCAGTAGCAGGCAGTCCTGTTCCACATCTCTTCAGACCTTACGCTGGTTCCTACTCAGTCAGCTTTTTTAGAGACAAACAGTGAAAGGATTTCTGGTAACGAATCGGCAATAGCTAAAATGGCTTGTTGAAAGATTTCCAAGAACGTTGTTGGTCTGTACGTGTCTCAGACCGAAATCATAGTTTGGTAGAAAGGACGTTCTAAGTGTGATGTTGAAGTTCTGGGTGTGCAAGTGTGATGTATGAATTTAAACCTTCCTCCGTTTATAATCGTGTATAGAGGATATGGTCTTACTAGCAGCTGGAACTGAAAAACCAAGGTATTACAAACCTGACGACAGCTAGGGCTTTCTACAAATGACCTGTATGTAAAGGGAGGTCTTGCCAGTCACTGTCCTCAGACATGGTGTTCTCACTTCTGTATCCTCCCTTTCCAGGTTTTTTTCATTCTTTGTTTTAAAGGTCTTGAGGAACTTTTCCTGCAAATCCCACAGGAGGGTTTGTGTCGATGGTGGTGTTTCTAACAAAGTCCTGAGTTTGCAGCTGCAGAATCAAATGGAAATTGCTGTGTTTTGGACATGCCACAGCCTATATTTTGGATGGTATGAGGGGCATTAATGCATAGCTTTTCCTGTAGAAGTTAATTTATTGTCACAGTGTGGGTTCTGCACAATGTGTGTCGAATGGGTCACGGCCGAAAGCGTCAATTCTGAAGCTTGCCAGGCTCTTCTGGAAGACCTCATTGAAGACGTAAGCGGGGCTGCAGTTTGGAGCTGTTGGTTTTTGTGAAACTCTTGATCGTAATTGAGCTTATTTAAAAAAATACTTTTAATGAGAAAATTGAGATGTGTAGCCGATGTTGAAACATTTTCCAGTGACTTTTTGTACCTACCCACACATTGTTAGGCACATCTGTAATGTATACCACTGCAAGACATTCAGATGAAGGAGATTATTTTTAAGCGTTATGTACTGAAGGTATGAAACCTAAATAATACCCATTCTCAGTCCTTTTGCTTGTGCAATAGTTAGTGTAATATTTCAGTCGTGAGAACAGATTTCAGAACAAGCAAACTGCAATAAATTAACATGATTCTAAGTTTTGAAAAAACAAGTAGCATTTCATCCTACATATCAGCTCCTTACTCCACACAAGAAAAAAGTCACTGAGGATGAGAATAAGAACTAGGTGGTGCAAAGCAGTTGTCTTCTGCTGGGGCTGTGCTGAAATGGGGCTGTGCCTCCTGTGCAGGTCATCAAGAGATCTTCTGGCTGTTTTGAGGAAAAATAAGCAGCATGGGGACCACAGTCACCTTTGTGTGAAGACGAAGATTTGAACAGTCAGCAGCTTCTTTTTCAGTCCACAGGCAAATTTAGGGACAGAGTCCTGGGACAGTGTGAAGAACGCTGGGCTTTACCGTTCGCTTCACTGATGTGGCACTTAAATTATGTGAGCCATGCGTCTTGTGGGGGAGATAAACGTTGCTTTTGCTATGTTTTAGATTACTGGGCTCATGGATTTGGTAAAAGATGAATTGTTAGAATATACGTTTGTCTTTTAGACTAGTAAGTGGCAACTGGCACCCCCTCCGGTGGCACCGCTTGCTCTCTGAGCAGGCACAGGAATATCAAGACAAATAAACATTGGCTCCAGCTGTAGCTCAGGTTTCTCCAGGTTCTCAATTTCATCCCTTTCTCCAGCAGTCTAAAAGCACTCTCAAAGCTCTTGCTTATATGTTTTCTGCTACATCCATTCCTCTGTAGTATTTTTATTATTATATGTAGACAATAAGCACATTTTTCTAGGCCTGCCGTTTTAACAACCCCAACAGTGTCCTATTGGAGCTTCCGTCTTGGTAGTGCAGCAGGTTTTATTGTTCTGGTTGCCTTTTCTGTGTGTGTATACAAGCCATGCTGACAGCTTTCTTGCCATTCACAGCTAAACACGGAGGCAACGGGACTCTTTAAAGTGAAAGCTGTGGCTTGTTCTTTAGGACTTCTGGTTACTGCATCTTATTCCTCTTTAAACATGCTGCTACAGCTGTGGAAAGCATATGCATGCTAAATTGCATTTGTAGGCTGTACTACTATCCAGGATTTTTTTTCCTTTGAATTTGCTGAAAGTCTTTTAGTGGAAAAAAAGTCCATGTGCTAATACTAATTTTTGGTTTTCAAATTGGTATTTTGCTGTCTAGGTTTTAACTTAATATGTGTTAGCATAATACCAAAATGCACAGAAAAGATGTCACCCACTTAGAGATTTATTTTGCCTTACATGGCTGTGACTTCCTTACTGTGTTTTCCTCATACTATGCCTGCTTCTTGTTGTGGGTATGTGAAGCTGAGAGCTGCATTTCAGGCTGAGCTGTCACCATGTCATGGTTTCTAGTTTTGAAAATAGATTACTGGATTTTTGGGAAGGAAACAGTTAGGAATGTTGGTGAGATAATGGAGATTTTGAAAGATTATCATGTGTGTGTCTGGAGCCAAAGGCCATAGCAGGGACTTTCTGGTCCCATGAAAATTGGTCTGTTTGCTTTCAGAACACAGCTTTTCTTTCTCTTCTCCACAAATACTGATCATAAGAGCTCCCCTTCCCCACAGCGATGAAAATGCTTTTCTTGCCAAGACAGCCAAAAATTAAAAAGTGGGAACATTAAAGAGGTTGCCTGCAGTAAGAAGATAAGCTATGTCTTGGAAAGCAGAGGAACGATGATGATTAAGAGCTAGGACTAGATCTGTTTCTACACTGAGATATAAGGAGGAGATAGGAGCCACCTCCCCTTGGGAGGGATGAGAGTGGTACAGGGCCAGCAGGTTCCTCAGGGCTCTGATTTCTACTGGTGGGGGAATGTGAAGGAGCCTGGTTGCCTCTTCCCATTGTATTCCAGCGTCCTAATGGACCAAGAAGAACTTTGCTGATGCTAGCGTGGATTTCCTTATCCTGTTTCTACTAGTTCTACTAGTTGTTTTTCTTCCTTATCTGATGGGAGGGAAATGGTTCATGAGATCCACTGTACATTTGAAAACAGAAAGCAAATTCCAGTGCCTCTCTACGTGTGCCAGTGAAATGTGATGGCCCGGTTGTTTTGATCTGTAGTCCTCTCTGTTTGAATGTTTATCTTCAGCATTTCTTTGAAATATTGAGTCTTCTGTCCTCTTTAGCTGTCCGTTGTCACTGCTGCTTAATTTGCTGAATGCTGCTTTTATATGTATCTGCTATTGATTTGTGTAGGTGATAAATGTGTGTTTGTGTGTATGTGTGTGGGAGAAATCATCCCAAGTCCAAATCTGCCCACGTGTTGTTTCCGATGAATTCTGAATCTCGCTGGCCAGAGGGCACATACTTGCCATGCAGGCGTGAATCGGAGGGTGTTCATTTAGTCTGTGCAGATACTCTCCCTGCTTATGGCAAGCTGAGGAACCAGGGAGATTACGCTTTAGAAGTAAGTAAGTCGTGACTAGAATCCTCTCGTCTTGAAAACAAGATGATGCTGATCTGCGTCCAAACGTGAAGTGATTAATGGTAGTGGTTAGTGTTTCCACTTTTAGGAATGCTTACAGGGCTTCGGCCGGAAAGTAGCAGGGGGAGGTCAGTGCTGTAGCCAGGCAGGACACTTTCTTTGTCTTGTTTAATAAGCCGTACTTGCCTAATACAGGTTTCCAGCACAGGCGTGTTGCTCGCCTATCCGAAGGGCCACGGTAGCTCAGATATTCAAGGTTTCATTTTTCAAAACTTCCCTGATGGCTCTCCTTTCCATGTGGTAATTGCTTCTGGATGGCGTCACCAAAGAGCACCTGCAGCTGTGGTTTTTTTTTTTTATGGGGAAACCTCTGATGTTTTTAAAATGAAACAGATTCCAGATCTTCTTGGGTGCAACGTGAGCTCAGTTTTGAATTGTAAAGCCTCTCCTGTGTGCCTGTGAGGATGCTTCCGCTCAAATTATCTTGGATAGGTGCAAAGACTGAATGATCAGCTCCTGTGTTTTCTCTGCGTGGGGCTGGTGGCGAGTCACCAGCTCCATTTTCTGGTGAAATGGTTGGCTGGCACAGGCAGTTTGCCTAGGCAGGGCAGAGACATTTGCAACTCTCCCTCAATTTACGGTCTTCTTTCTTCTAAAACTCTACGTGAAGGTAGCAACTTGGTTGTTTTATTTGTTATATTGTAGGACTGTGATGCCTGTACTTGTTTCTAGTGCAAGGGACTGTGGTAGGCAACTCTAGGTGGGTGGAGAGGGTTTGTGTGGGGTTTTGTTTGCTCGTTTTCCCAAGTGTTAATTTACATTTGTGCATGGAGTCCCTTCCCTCTGATAATTTGTCTAGGGAATGGAGAAAAGCATGCTTTGTGAAACTGAAAAATAAATGAATACGACCAACCTCCGAACTCTCACCTGTCCGGGTACATTACTGGATACATGCAGAGAACATCCTAAAAAATGAGAGTGCTCTCGGGATTCAATCTTGCTGTTTTATCCCATTGTCCTCATAGTGAGGATAGTAGCGCGTAGATTATCTGACTTTGCCCTTAATCAAAAAAAGTCTAGACCTATCTGCAAGTCTATAAAGACTTAAATATTTGCCCTGGTTGGAAACAAGTTTTCATTTTTTGCTTTCAGGGGTCTTTACAGTAGCTTAGGTTTCCCTATTTTTTTTCAATTATCTCCATTCTCTGGATTTATATTTTTGTTTAAAGTACTGATTTATTAAATATTTCTGGAAGGTTCTCTGCATTTTAAGTAAAACAGAATCAGCATAAGCATCACTAATTATAGAGCAAATTTAGCCCTTCAAGTGAAGAGTTGCAGGATTTGTTTTCCCAGCAGGATGAAGTGTAGGACAGGAAGGGAGAGCAAAGATTTGAAGAGCTTGATACTATCGACCTTTTTTTCAGTTGAAGAATTTAAGTTTTCTCTGAAGTTTTCCACTGATGTTATTTATGAAAGGAGAGAGATGGTCATGTGCTTTAATACAAATTAAAACCCACTTGGGATTTACTGCGTTGTGGATTTTGAAATGTGAACCACTTTCTAATGGATCAAAACTAATATTCACGCTTGTTTCTGACATATCTTCTAATGTACTCAAAATGTCAGTTTTTGGAAGATACTACTCAAGCAGGGAGAAGATACAGTATTTCCCTTGAGGAACTTGTGGTTTACAGTGCGATTAGAAAAGTCACAACTGTTGACTTGAGCTCAGATCATCTATTTGCTTTTACATGCTTCAGTTTACACAATTAAACTTCCTTGTTTTTTTTTTTTAACCATGTATTCTTAATGTTAAAATCCCACAGCAAAGTAAGAGCAGATGGATGTGGAAAAATTGTAATTGAATGTAACCTACTTGTTTGTAATTTAAATATCTTGAATATTTTTTATTTATCTAATGAAAATACATAATAAAAATACTTCTGTAACCACAGGAGATGATGCAGTGCTATGCAAGAATAAGTAAACAAATGGTGAAAATGTCTTGTAGAAAAGTGTTGCAGTATCAAAGATTGTTGTAAATCATGACAGGGCAGATTTTCATCCTGTGCTTCTGAACAGTGATCTGTCTTAACCTGTGTTTACATGGTCATTTCATAAGCACTTTTTCATATTACAGGCTAGTTGAATTTGATCTTCATTGTAATGTGTGTCAAACATTTGGTGGTTATGGGTACAGTAGCATGTGAATTCATCTCAGTTTGGGTCATTTGGGTTTTTTTTTTTGAGGGGAACCTTTTCTTACTGTATAGGAAGTGCACGGTTTTAGTTATGATTTAATCAGCCCTTAACTGTATGTCAGTGTTACATACTGAAAGCAGTGTGTACGTGAGGAAAATAATGGATGCAATGGATGTGTCTCTTCATATTTTTGTTTAAACCCACTGCCGTTGTCCTCATGCTGTTTCTGTCCCGTGACCACCCTTGACCTCACTGCTGCTCTCATGGCTACTGCTGAAATGGGAAACAAAACGAAACATTTGATCCTGCTGGGAGCTGCTCTCGGTGGCACCGTCTCCTTTAGGAACATCCACGGTATCTTCGGAACGTGTTCAAGGAGGAACATGTAAAGAAGGCTAGTTCATTGGAGGCTGGAAGTGGAGAAGAGGTGTCGAAACCTGCTGTTAAGCCTTCGCAACAAAGCCTGTTTCAAGGCTGCCTGTGGAGGCACCATTTTTACTGCCTCTTCTGTTGCTGTTAGTGGAACAGTAACATGTGGATGTTTATATGGTTAAATGAAGAGGTTGCAAAGTGTTACGCAGTCTATCTGCTACTCCAGACCACCTGGCGTGATTACTTAAGACATGTCTGTGCTGGCAGCAGCGCGTGAACCTCCATGTTAGAGCTGTCCTCGCTCCACCTTCACGCCTGACAAGTGATGCTGGTGGGGAGGCAGCATCCTCATCTGCTCCTCTACCCTGAGATATGCGTGAGAGAGGGTTGAAGGGAAACCTCAGCTGTGTGACAGGCAGGTGACTTTCCAAGCAGGGCAGGTCTTGACTTGCTTGTTGGCTCGGTCACTCCTCTGGGGTGGGAGGCTGCTCTTTCTCCCCTTGACAGCTCTGACTTGTGCTGTCTGATCTGCCACGTTCTACTTCTTCACTGCTGTGGTCTTGCTTTGTTTTGTCTTCTCTTCTGCCATTGTCTTAGGGGACCAGGGCGTTGTATTTGCATTTGGAGTCGCATGCTGGATATGGAGTGCATTCGCTGAATTTTCAGCCTGCGTCCCTGCCAGGGAGGTCTGCTGCGCTCCATTGAGCCCGGTGTGCGCTGTCATGTAACGCTAATGCTACCGCTTCCTGGTGAAAGTGTGAGTTCAGTCTTTTGTAGGTGCATCGTCAGTGCATCAATTCTTTTCCAGAATTGATGGAGCCGATAGCATTTGGCTGCCTGTATTGCAGGCATTTTTTTCCTCCTTACAATTGATCTTATGGGGAGTATTTAGCTTGTAAAAACCCTCCCGTTACTAAGACCTGCCTGGCTGTCACTAGTACCTCAAGCTCCCAGTTATTCTTAGTATGCTCACTGCAGTTGCTTGCTTGGTAACCCAGATTTGTTGGCTTAGAAGGTCAGAGCTAAGCCATTTTAAAGCCATTAGCCACTCTGTGACTTGCTGGAGTTGCAGCGGTTGCCTTTACTTTCTCCTAAAATAATAATCTCAAAAAGGCTGAAAGGTCCATCTAGCGTGGTGATACCCTTGCTATGGAGGAAAAAATCCTCCTTAGGCTCTAAAATTGATTTATTTTCCAAACCAGGTCTGTCATCACAGAGTTAAGTAAAAGATGAGCCTGGGAGAAGCAGCCCCTAGGAATAGCTATATCCAAGCAAGCAGGCTCCTTCAGCACTGCCAAGCAAGACGTGGCCATGCAGGGCTGCCTCGCTGCTCTCTCAAGCCACAGCAGAGGCCGAGGACTCTTGCCGTGACCACGAGAGAAGGAAAAGTAGCAGCACTCATGTCCTGTGGAGAAGAGGCACAAAGGGGGAGAGAGGAATGCATGCCGTAATTGCTTCCAGATGAGGTCCTTATTTTTTCCAGCATTCTCTGCTCTTAGCTCCCAGGTAGAGCCAGCATTTGTACGCACGAGCAGCCTGGTACGTGGGGGAAGATGGCTTTTTGTCGTATTTGGTTACACGTGTTGCTTTTGCCGTGAGGAAGCTTGAGGAACCGTTTTCCGGCATTCTTCCTTGCGTGCGTCTGCTCACACGCGCTCGCTGCTGTGCTGGAGGAGGAGGTTGTCGGCCTGTTGCTGCTGTCGTCGCAGCCAAAGGTTGCCGCTGGGGAGGGATGTGGGTGGTGCAGCTGTAACCAGGAGAAGCATGAGGTTCAGCCCGGGGGATTTCTGCAACAAATTATTTTTGTAGGTAGTTCATAGGTAATAGACTTCTGTGATAATCGCCCAGTACAGCAGAGCACTTAAGGACGTACTTAATTGCGTTGTTTAAATGAGGGCGTAGGTGTGGTTTCTTTTTAATGTCTGTGTGTTTGTCTTCTGAAAAAGTACAGTCTGTGGCTCAAATATATTCTTGATTGATATCGTTACCTTCTCCACCCCCTCTGTTGAGGTCATATCACTGCTTGGTGCTTTCAGAAGTTGTCTGGTTAAGCTATTACCTTTGTGAAAATGTGTACATTTCTGGAAAGATCATATATAGACGCGTACAGAGTGTTTGCTTCAGTTTGTCCAGTCTCAGAGAGGGGTCTCAGTCACTTTGCCATGGATTCAATGTTTCTTTTGTCTGCAGCACTTGCTGTGTGCTGGTAAATTCATGCAGTTCTGCTGACCCTCCTGTAACTGCAAATATCCTGAAGAGGACTGAGGCCTGAAGTCTGTAGGTAGCAGGGACCTGTGTCTCTCTTGCTGAGCACACCCTTGGACTCCGTGCCTGCAGTATAAAGACAGATGTATTTAATATGGAATTACTGCTGGCAGCAGGATTTCCCACTCTATAGCATGAGGAGGAGGGAAAAAAAAGCTTTATGTTTTATTCTTCCTTTTGCTTTCTTAAAAGAAGTGGAGTGTTGGGGGGGGGGGGGGGGGGGGGAACTTGCCTAGGAGACAAGAAGTCTTAGATTAAATGATTTGTCTCAGATATATCTTTTCTATTACCACTTCAAGTAACAATCACTGTAAACAGAGAAGGAACTTGGATGCGAGCCCGCTTCTGTATGAAAGTGCGTGTAGTTTTTTCCATTGTAACAACACAACAAAGTTGAATTTAAACTCTTCTCTGACATACCTTAATGATACCGTCTCGGTATGTTTTTCTATTGTTTCTCCTGAAGAGGAGGTGCTTAGAGACAGAATATTGAAGCATGCTATGAAGAGCAATATAAGGAGATTTCATTTTTCTACGGCTTAGTTGGGGAGCATGCATCTCCTTTCAAGGGTGAAAGGTTACTTGAGCATTATGCCAGTAATATTACCAAGCAAAACGAATCACTTTTTCTAGAGGTGCATGGTTTGAAAAAGTCAAATCTCATAATGCCACTTGAATTTCAAAGGAGATGTGTTGAGTATTGACTCCCACGTAGCCCGAGTTTGGATGGTTGTATTGATAACATCTCTTGCAATCCTTATGAGCAGTAGACATCAGCTGGTTTGAAAGTTGTAGGAAAATGGGGAATTCAGGCTAGAAACAACAGGCTCGTATGTTTTCCTCGTTAGTGATTATTTATAGCATTTAATATGGACAACAACATATGAGGAGATGCTGTGTAACCAGAACTTCTTCAGTTAGTTGCTCGAGTAGTTCATGAGTAGTAACAGGGGCTGCTTTTTGAGAAGAGCGTTCCAACTATTTTGTTCTGTTTCTCGTTTGAGAAGCTTGGTCCTTGTCGATATGCTAGGGCTGTAGAAATGAGAAGGATATTCAGAGAAGGTAGCTTTATGAGATTAAATTGTACACAGACAAGTTCAGAGAAGGTGGTTAGTATGGGGAGAGGGAAAAAGGCCTTTGGACTTTGGTATGTTACTCCTCTGCTTGGACTGGCCTAAACGTGGCTTTTTTTTTTTTTTCCTGAGCTGTAAATAGCACAGTGCCTTGGTGTGATTGTAGTTATGTTTGCATTGAGGTGCTTTCTTCCTTGTGTGCCTAATTCAGTTGCCATACAGCAGTAAGCCAGAACGATGTTCAACCCCTTTGTCCTTCTGTAAAAGTCTCTGCAGAGGAGGAGAGCTATGTGGCTTTAACTGTACCATTATCACCAGAGCAGATCGGTTCTTATATTTAGACTGCATTTATGGATGGGTGTAGGTACATGTGTGTTCTTGATGACTTGTCCTAAAAAACCAGTTGGAACCGTGATGCTTGTTTGCCATGGGCAAAGTTGGGGTTGCTGGAGAAAGGCTCAGGTTAGGCACGTGATGGACGTGCTCGTTGCCCACAGTTCCAGGCGTGCCCCAGGCTGCTTCTGCAGAGGAGATACCAGCTTGCAAGGTACAGCGAGTTAAGGAGAGGACTGGATGCATTAAGAGGCTAATCTTGAGGAATTAATGCTTGTTACCTGGTAGATTACTAGTCTTTTGAATGTCAGTGTCTGCAGTTTTAAACACCCATAGTTGCTTTTTGCTTTGTTCTTCCATGTAGGTTTTTTTTTTTATGGTGTGGCCTCCTTACAAACGTAATTAGGTGGTTACTTTGATTTAATTCCAAAATTTAAATTAAATTTTAAATATAACTTTTAGTTCTACAGTTAATAATACTATTTTTTAAACTTTATTTTGCCATTCATATTACCTGACTGTACAATTATTTGATGAAATAATATGCTACAAGGCTCTGTATATCAGCAAATTAAATGAAGTTTGACTTTCTTGATTGTCACCTTTGCAGATTTAGTAAGGCAACTTGCTGATTGAGAATGCATTTGTAGGGATGTAGTATTCACCACCTTCATCCCACAACAGTTTCTTGCTTTTGACTCCATAGCGTGTGGGTATTTTCTGAACGTCGTTTCCTTTCACTTAACCCTTTCACTTAACCCTTTTAGGGCACAGTTGCAGATGACAGATGCTGTCATCCTCTAGAAATCTGTCAGATGACTTGCAAAGCTTCTGGACTATGGCTTGATGTAAAGAATTGCCTCCAGATATGGAAATACCTTTGCAAAGTGAGCTTTCCCTGGAAGGAGTGCTGCATAACAGAATGGGCAACCAACAAGTCTTTCTTCAATCTTTTAAGAACTGGTTAGCATACTGGGAAAAATAGGTATCACTTTATTACTATCTGGGGTTAAAAGAAACTGGTGAGGAGATTTGAAGATATTCAGGAATACTGTCCAAGCTTGGTGAAAGAGAAGGATAGTTTAAGAGGTGTCTGTTCCCAGCCCATATAATGACATGGGACTTGGTGCATCATCTACCTATCCCTTTTTCTTCCAGAATAAAACCAGAGGTATGATACTTCCTTATTTTTGAGTTGTCACTCAAGTCTCAACTTGATGTTTTTTCAAAACTTTGTACCTCAGCATTGAAGGGGGTTGGGGTGGCCTTTCTGGATGACTTGTCATATTTCCCAGTTCACCTTTTTTTCTCCAGTTGTAGCGAGCAATACCACCCTTCAGTCGTGGCCTGGGAGGAGTCCAGATTGCATCTCTGCTTCTGCAGTGTCAGTGTCTGGAGCTGCCCAGTTAGCTCTTCCCATACCATGCCTTTACAGCCCTGAAGAGCTCTAGTATGAGGTTCAGCAGGTTTGAAGCGTGAGTTCCTGTTGACAGAGACCATTCATAGCAAGAGCAATGACTTGGACAATTCCTTAACTTGTTATCTGCCGAGACGCCTTAACTTCTTACCTGCCCTGTACTTTGCCATAAAACTCAGAAAATGGACCATAAAGACTGAGTAGTGGCCTTGAAAGCGACGTTTTCTAAATGTCTGACAGATGAAAACAGATCATTATCTAGAAACAGGGCAGATGAGCAATTTTTTAGAAGTTTATGGGTCTGAGTTACCACAAGCTATTCGGACAGTGTTGAGGAGTAGGCAGCTGGGACCAAATGGGACCGGGCTAGGCGTAAGGCTATGCAGAACTGGGATGTGCTTTGAGCACCGATACAGAGAACAAAGACGTGATGGTTGGATTTGATGATCTTAGAGGTATTTTCCAACCTCAATGATTCTATGATAATGATTGTATGAAGCTTGTGGATGCTCCTGGGTGGGATTGGTGGGTGGTATGCTGATGCCCTCTCGCTACCCTGAGTGTAAGGAAGAGGAACCTGTGGCTGCTCCCCATTGGAGATGGCATCTCATCAATGGCTGTAGGGGCAAAGAGCACTGTGCTCAAGATTCCGTGGATCCATGAGGGCCTGCTGCTTGCTGGTGACTGCCAGCACTGCACTGCCCAGCTGAAGAAGCCTGGGGCCCTTCAGCAATACCTGGAATATCCAGGGAATGGTCAGAGAGCCCTTTTGCTGGACACTGTGCAGATGGAGTACTGAAGGAACATGTGCTTGCCAAGGGGATTTAGGCCCTAGGTTATTCAATTGCCTCTCTTAGAGGGAAAGGGGTTGGCGAACATCCTCTCCTGCATTTTAGTAATCTGGGAGGTTTAATGAAAATTTACATCTCTCTAGCTTAATAAACAAAATTAATTATATCCTTTATGTATAATTTAATGAGTAATCCAGATTGAGAAGATAACTTTAAGAGGAATAGAGTCAGAGGTTGCAGGAAGCTTATTAAAATAGTCGGATGCTGTTATGCCTGCTTTTCCCCCCCCCCCTTGTCTCCTCTGGTTTATCATACATAATCCAGCAAACAAATGTAATGTTCCTGGTGGCTAGAAGAGAGAAAAAAATTAATGGATACATTGGGCTTTTTACCAGTGGAACAGAGATGGGTTTTCCCAGAATAGGTTAACTGGCATTGTTAAAGCACCTATGTTAAAAATAATTAATAAAATCTGTTTCTGTATTTGTTTGATAAAGTAGTCAGCGGTAATACTTGTGCAGAACAGAAGACAGCACTGCTGCTTTGATGATAATGCAAGGACCACCTGTATAATCCACACGAGTTGAAATACGTGACAATTTGTTTCCCCTGCCTGCTTTTCACTTTTACTAAGAATTGAGTTTAAATGCAGCTTTTTTGTATCTGTACTAAAAGCTGAGGTAAAAGAATCTGGATCTAGTTATTCTTTTCTCTGCATTTTGGGTGTCAGCCTATAAAAATACACATTTCTCTTGTGAGAAAGTTAGCAGTGGCGGCAATGCGTGCGGCTCTACAAACTGAAAGTTGTTCTTTTGCCAGAGTCTGAGTAAGACCAGTTTGTATGCTGATATTTTCACGGTAGCTAGGTATGTTGCTGTTAGCCTTAAAATAACTGTTGAAAAATCATCACCCAGCTCGCTGCACTACCTAATGGAATTTCAGGGCTGTGAGAGGAGGGCATGGTTGTCTGCTGTTGCAGTTCTCCTCAGCTGAAATGGAGTGTTGGAGACAAATACGTCGTCAAGACAAAATGCACTCACTAAATCAGAGTTAAACGCCATCCCAGTCAAAAAGCAAGAAGACAAAGGTTAAAGCAGTTTTTTCTGGTTCAGAACCTGAATTGCTGCAGGACTTTTGAAATAAGTAATAGCAGTAGCAATTACGATCACGTCTTTGGTCTTACTGCTCCAACAGATATATTTAATCACTTCTGATGTGGTTTCACAGAGCGCAAGAGAGTAAATTAGTCATTTTATAAATTGCAAATAAAGAAATGAAAGATTGGAAGGTAGTGAGGGGCAGGCATTATTTCTAGCTGACCTGATATACTTGGGTGTGATATTGTTTGTTTTTTAACCAGCCATAAGTTTTTGTACCTCTTTGCTGCTGATTACCAGTTGGGAATAGCTGCTGTCCCCCTAATAAAACTTCATGGTAATTTGGCTCTTATAAGTTTTTTCTGCCCCGCCTCATTAAGGCATTATTAGAGCATCATGTCCATGGCAAAATGGCTTGCATGCTGTCATCTGAAGCACTGTCATCGCATGCTTTGTGAATCAAGCTACGCACATTCAGATCTGTAAAGATATTAAACGTTTTCTGTGCTTCTTCATGTGAAAAGAGGATGATTTGACCCAGTGCTCAGAATGCAGTAAACAAGAACAAAGAACACTAATAAAGTACGTGAACAGCCACAAGTGTCTCGTAATGAGGAGGTGATAACGTAGACAAACGAGCTACCTCATTTTCTTGTCTCTCGCCCTTTCCTCTTGTCTTTGTCACTGCCTCTCTTCCATTTTTTTTTATTGAAGGCATCAACGTCTGCTTCCTTTCATAGTCCACATTGTAGTTAGGCGCATGACAATAGTCCAGTGACTTAGATTTCATTTAAAAATGAATTTTTTTTTGGTATAACTCACTGTGTTGCTTGCTGGCTAAAGAAAACAAATTTATAGCAATGAGTGTAGATGCTGCTAGAGAGGGTTCACTTAGGAGTGCGTATTTAGAAATACCGATCTGTGGGTTTATTCTTCTATGAAGTGTTCTGAACAGATGTTAAGAAAATAGGAATCTTAGAGATATTTATGTCTAATGTTGTTTTTAACAGCTAAAGGTCAAATACTGTACTTGGCTGTACAACTGACAACTAGGAACTTAAGCATCGGAACCCAGGGCTTCTTTACTGATGCTTCTGGCAGGTTACTGAACTTTTCTGCATCTAAACTTGCACAGAAATTGTCATATGAAATGAGAATCAGCCTGACCTGCTATTCTGTCACCAGTGCTGGATTTTCATAAATGTTTCAGAAAAAGGTGCCGAAGTCCTTGTTCATGTGTGAAGTCTTCTGTCCTTAACCAGAGTTTATTCTTAATCACTTAGAACTGAAAGGTGGCTTAAGCACTAAAGTATGTATCTCTTTGGAAACCACACTTTTAATATTAATTTCTTAATATTTCATGACTGGTGGTGTAAAATATTTTCTCCATTCTGAAAGGAAAATAAACTTTTTGACTGTCTCTGGGAAACTGTTACAGACTGAGGCATTTGAGAAATAAGAATTGTAGATTTTTAGCTGCTTGATTATTTAAAAAGTCATTTAATGTTTGTATAGTTTTGACGGTGTCCTAAAAATTAGAGAATGTTATGCTGCGAGGCACAGTATTAAGGAGCTGTAGGTGTACAGAATAAAGCCATGTTTTAAAAGCAGGTGGGGGAAGAGGCAGCAAAGTTGCTGATATGTCCTCTACTACTGTTTCACCTTTACTGCTATGTTTGTACCTTTGTTCTTGGAGTTATACATGTCCTTAAAGGCAAAGGACTGTGGACGTATGAAAAAAAAGCATCTGAAATGTCTGAAATAAAGGTGGCATGGATAGCCATGCAGTGTATCTTCAGCAGATATGCAGCTGAAGGTTTTACATGAGGTGGGGATTTAACATCTGAATGTTACACAACTTGCAAGAAATGATTGTGTCTGATGGTTTCTGACGAACCTGCCCACGCAGGCTGCCAAGAGAAGAGTAGCCTCAGAGATCCATGTGATCCTAAGCTTCCAGTTTTGTTTGCGGTGAAGGCAATGGGAACATTGTCATCTGGGTCATTTCCAGTTTTAATCAGACTTTTTTGCTCCCCCACAGCAAGTAGGAGTCCTGCCAAAGTCAGTTTAGTTTGCTGCACGGAGATGGGGATAAACAAATGTTTGTCACGCTGCCCTCTTGTCCGGTGCAGTGGACCTCCATCAGAAAAATCATTTGCTGACAAGAAGTTGAATCAGCTGGTAGTCACTGTGCTGGGAAGGGAGGTAGGAGGAAGAGCAGGGTTTAATTAACAAGGGAAATTTGCAGCAGGGGAACATGGAGATTTGTTTCGTGTCATCCTGAAAAGCGGAGGTGTAGCAAAAGAGGTCAAATGCAGGGTCCTGCACCTGGGGAGGAACACCCAATGCATCAGTACATGCTCGGGGCTGGCCTACTGGAGAGCAGCTCTGTGGAGAGGTACC
>Ga0181612_124211_pt1 | contig 18150 bp, 8 predicted proteins | sample HoacroProtozoa21_FD_119630 | JGI IMG/M metagenome (GOLD analysis project Ga0181612, IMG submission 119630) | Hoatzin crop microbial communities from Cojedes, Venezuel. Combined Assembly of Gp0051906, Gp0051904, Gp0051908
AGAAAATTTAGTGATTTATGAATCATAAATCAAAATAGAACATTACCTAGAAATTTTAATAAACAAATAAATGTCCTTTATTATCTTTTAAATTTGTATTTCTTTAAGAAGACTTTCATATGTGTTCTGTCTCATCTTAATAGGTTTGTCTGCCACATCTGCCCCTGAACTTCTAATAACTTTTGAATCTGTCAATTGATTTCAGACTAATTTGACACAGAGGTGGAAATTTCACATAGAAATTTTGAGTACGTCATTAAAACCTTGCTGGGTAGACGAGCATGTGTCCTAATGAAAGGAAAATTACCATATGAACTTATATCTGACTAGGTACCAAAGAATTAAACCAGGAAAGAACCCTTAGAAGTTACCTGATGCATGGAAGGATTCAGTCAAATTTGTCTCCTTGATAACAAATTCAATTTATGATGATAATGATGAGCTCTAAGAAGAGAAACACTTGATTAGCCCCAGTGCTTATGGAACGATGTCTTTGTTTACTCAAAGTCTGCCTGTGCTCACACCTTGATAAGACAAAAAAGTCAATGCAAACTCATTTCAATTACCCAGGCTGAGGACCTCACATGGTCTCCACCTTTAAACTGTCACTGACTTCAAGCAGTTTCAAACTCAAACACCTCTCCTGGTCAAAGACAGTGTTTTTTAAGGCATTCTTCTTGCTTGAAGAAAATTTTCCATTTTCTTGACCTAGATTGTGTTGGAAATGTTGAAATTAAATCAGATGAGCTTTGAAGGCTCATAGATCTTCACGAGATTCCACTGGATTCTACACATGGATCAAATGTAACAACCCAAGGTATGCAGTAAGTCTGATTTGATTACTTAGAGACGTCTTCTTGGTTTAAGCTTTACAAATTTAGGAGTTAAAAGTGGCCTTGACTGTGTCTTGCAAGTTATTAGTATAGAGTATACAAAAGAGCTCCATTCTTTTCTGATCATAGAAGACTACAGATGGCACTTAGTCCTAGATCCGTAACTTTTTATCTACTAATCAAAGATCAGCCATCCACCTGGTTATGAGCAGATATTGGAACTAAATGTAAATGACCTTGACACCCATGAAGTGAGCCAGCTATCACATGTGTGCATTGGCAGTGGAGGTTAATGTCTGTTTAATGTACACAAAAGAAAAGCAGGTCACTATATTTGAAGTGCCGGGGGTTAAACCACCCAAAACTAGGGCTGGAATGTATCATTCTTTAACAGTGCAAGAGGCAAAATCTTCTTAAATTAATTCAACCTGAATAAACACAGCCTTTTGCAGGTAAGGTATGCCAACTCCAACGTTTGAATGAATTTTCACTTCTTGATTCATCCCTACTTCAACTAATAAGGAAAATGTAAAAAAGTTTTTGAAAGTATCAGAACATTTTGCCTAATTTTACTTACTATAGTGAAAAGCTGAAAAAAATTATAATAGAAATCTGAAACTATTTGCCACACATTCTTTAAGACCTACATTTCCTGTGAACAAGAATAAAAATGGATTGGATATGTACATCTGAGCTGATAAGAACACGAAGCAAATCAATAGAAGTGTGATTTTCTTTCTCTAATTAGATGGCCATGCATGCCTATATTTCATGGATTTTGCTTATTAATATTTCAAAAAATCAGGTTTTGTTCGTATATATAAATATACTTTTTAAAAACAATTTATTTTTAAAGTAATAATGTAGATTTTTATTGTATGTATTATTAAAGCATTTATATATTTAATTATTATTACAAGATTATTTAATACAATAATAATTTATAAGTGTAATACTTATATACTTCAAGCACTTTTGGCAGTCTTGAACTAGAGCACAGATGGTGAAGTACCATACTACATATTCAGACTACACCAATTCTGCAAAGGAAACGATATTGCTCATTTCATAACAACCCTTTGTGGAGTCAAGCACGTACAGCAAACTCCCAAGGACGCTTTGGGTTAGTGAAGACAGTTTGTCGCAGTTTGTAAGGAACTTGCAGAAAAAAGTTCAGATGAAGTACCTGGAGGAACCCTTAATCTTTTTGCTCAGAGCTCCGCTAGCAGTAGTTAGACAATTCTTGTAAATAACTAATAGAGAGACCAGCTTTTTTAGAATCACGTTGCCCTCGCATGTCACTACCCAGCATATATGAAACATGGTAGCAAGGCGGAAAGTTAGTGAGAACGAGAACAAAACAAGTGAGTGTGGTTAGCAGCAAAACAAACCAGCACTTAGAGTTTAAGCTGGTGACTCATATGATAGGAAATGAGATAGTTAACACAAATAGATCCCAAACTGAGGACAGTGGAAAAAATGAATTCTGTCACCTCAGACTGCAGGAGTGTCTGTGGTGATAATTTGTTTATCAGAAAGCAAAAAGTAATACAAGTGGTAGTGTTGAGAAGCTTGTTATCATATGTAATTTTGTAAGCATTAAAAATTTCCTAATTTTTGTCAGGGCTGTGTCCCGGAACTTGTGTTTCCAGGCTTCGAGGGAGATGGGTCAGAGAAACAAATTTAAACCTCAAGAATAACCTGCAAAGAACTAATAGAAGTGAAACATTCAGAGAAAGGGGCAGAATAAATGTGGATGCTCAAAATGAAGGAATTCACAGGGCAGGACAGAGGCTGAAAGCGGAGGAAAGTAGAAAATGTAGAGCAACATATATTCTGCATACAGTCATACAGAAGTCTAAAGGAAAAAAAAAATCATCTTCTGGGTAAAAATACAAGAGACAAAACCCCCACCCTCTTTCTGCCCAATTAATTTCACAGCTTCTTCGGGAGGAAGCAAGTAACCGAGGAGGCCAAAACTGCACCTGGAGAGGCTACTTGTGATGTGATTTGCACACCCCTTTCCAGACAGCTGCTGTGTTTGCTGCGGTGCAAAATGAAGAAAACAAGCAGAATCTTAGGTGTTGCCTGACAACATCTTTATGTTATTTTTTTTCCATTGAGGAAAAAGATGAAAAAAAGGAAAAGGTTTTAAACAGTTATTTTTCTGATTAATGCAATGAAAGAACAAGGGAAAATAAGTGAAAAAGTGGTTTTAAAGAAACAGGAGTTTCGAGAGAAGAACAAGTCATGCTATAGCAAGCATGAAAAAATAGTAATAAGCACAGGTATATCAGAAGTTTTGGAAGCTGGTTCAGAAACTACTGACTTGAAAAATAACTTGAGCTAACCGTTGCAGGCATGATAAAATTTGTGTAAGCACAAATGGAATTATAAGGGGGACAAAAATTAGGTTAAGATTCCATATATTTCACAGAAATTATGATTAGCCTACAAATTCATTAGCAGTAGTGCTTATGTCTCCTGTTTCTGTACAGGTCAAGCATGGTCTTTTGTGCTTAATAAATAGTTCACAACAGTAGTAATATGGTAGATTCTAAAAAGATTTTCTCTTTCAACAGATTATTTTTACAAGACCTGAACAACCAAATTAATAGTTTAATGATTGAAAGAGTTAAATTTTGTTTCTATAGATATAGAGAAATGCCACTTACTGAATAACAGAACTGAAACTTCAATTGAAAGTAATGTAGGGATATCAGCAAGAGGGACGAAAACTAGTTTCTGCCTTGGAATCACACCGCTAGCTAAGCATATTATTTTGTATATCATGCACACATAGATACACATTACAAGAGTTCAACTAGCTTTCTGCTTCAAACGCCAGCTGAAAAAGTTACTTAACATCCTTACTTTTGGAGCATGAACTTGGAAGGTAGACCCTGAGTTTGATTTTTTTGTAAAGTAGAAGGATGCTTTCGCAAATTGCACAGCTCCACAGTTTGTTTTAAAATGGAAGTTGCCAGCAGCCTTGTTCATCCCACTTTGTTCATCCCATAATATATCTTTTTGTTTCTCCACAAATTGAATTATAATTCATAATTCTATCTCTGAATTAGCTTCCCACAGAGATCCTTATTATAGCAAATGCGGTTGTTATAACTCATTTTAACAATTTAGTATATAAATTAGTAGAAAGTACTTTACGTTTTTCTGTTAGTGAACAGAACTTATTTTTAAAGGGAATTTAAATGTATTATATTACTGCATGCTGACTGGCTGATAAATTTTTGCATATCTGCCATTACAGTACATTAAGCATGTAATAATGCAACAAATAGGAATGTTAGCAGCAGACCTGAATGTGAATTTGAAAGAATTAAGACTGAAGAGAAAAAGACAACACTTTTGTGAAAAAGTAGAATTATGCTGATGTGTTAGTGTATGTGGAAATGTATTCTAATAAATACTGAGATTTCAAAGAAAAACTGCCAGAAGTCTTGAAAAACTGTCTTATTGTGGCATACAGTGCTTACCCTGCAGACAATTCTGAGTGATATGGCAGATATTCAGATTTAGTTCTAGACAGACAGATAGACATACTAATACATATGTATTTTAAGCTATTCTTTAAGACCAGAAATTATTAAAATGGACATTGTTTGTTTTCTCTCTCTTAGCATATCCCTAAGCTGTCACGGAACAACCAGGCAGAAGGCGGCTGCTCGGGGGCTGGGGATTTGGCCAGGCAGCCATCACTGTGCTGTCACCAACAAAAAGGTGCAGCCCTGCAGCACTTGCAGAAGGCGAGTGGGGGAGGGATGGTGGCAGCGGCTGGGGACAGCATGGCCCAGCTGTCATCATGCCACCCTTTCAGAGGAGATGGTGCAGGGGTGCTTGGAGGCACCATTTCAGGGCAGGGGCAGCCAGTCCCCTTGGTGCAGGAGGAGACTGCAGAGCCTGTTGCGGTGCTCTGAGTCCTGACACAGGCAATCTCTTTCTTTCATCTTTTTCCACTTCTCTTTTTTCTAATTTTCACAATGCAGTGTTTTATTTCTCTTATCTGTAATTCTCACACACCAGATTTTTTTCTTGGTGAACCTCTGTTTTATCTTATAGAAAAGTAGGTATTATATGACTTTGGTTTTCTGTTTATCACTACTACATTTCTGAGGAATTTCTGTAATCTATAATGGCATTCTTGGGTTGAAAAATGCTTTGGAATATTCTTTGTTAGGAGGTAAAACGCTTTGTAAAGATGGGCAGCAGACATTTATCTGTCTCTACCCTTTCATGAACAAACCAAAAACATTCATGATTGTGCTTTGGATCTGAGCTCTCCAAAGTAAGCAGAAATTCCAATCCTAACAATCTCTTCATTTACATTCTTTAATTATTTGCTCGTTTAATTGGTTGAAACAGGATTGATAAGGCTGAAGCAACTTCATGGCTTTTAGATCCTCAAATGTCCAGATTGCTCTTTTAAGAATAGAAACCTTGATATTACTTGTCAGTTCACAAATCTGTCAATGCTAAGATATTATTTTTAAGTCAGGGATTACACAATGCCACCTTGATCATAACTATCTTCTGTTTTTTGAACTAAAATGTTGGCAGAAGGCCCGTACATCTAGCTGTCTTTACCCAAAATTGTTCATGCCGTTTGGACAGGAGTATTCCAAACTACTGAAAAGATTCATTGAGTGATACCTCTTGGCATTCTTGTGAAACATACTTCTCATTACCTCAGTAATATTTGCTCTGATACCACCACAGAAGATAACTTGAAGGAGAATTTAGTCATGGCTGAGTAATATCGTTAAAGGTTTATTTAACATAACACAAGTAGTCTAGACGAATCTCTCTGGCCTATGATGGAAACAAATTTCTCAAGGCGTTCTGGAACACAATGTGTAACACAGTCCAAAGAGAGCAGCACAAAAAACTGTCCATCAAAACACATAAAAATGCCATAAAAACATCATTCTTTTAGTGTAAATAACTCACTGAGTTCACCCAGTTTGAATCTGTTCTTTCTTATGCAAGTTATAGCAATAAAACCCAGGAAATAACTAGTTTTTCAGGAACTTGAAGTCATCACTCATCTGTAAATCTGACAGTCCACAGAAGGGGAGGTTGGGTGTGGAACATTTTATTGCAACCACATTAGTATTCATGACATTAAAAGTTCTTTTAAAGTCTTTATAATCATTTCCTGATGGCAATCTAGTAGGCTTCCCCTCTGCTCTCTAGGAATAGTTGATTTCCATTTTAGACTGTTTTGTTCAATTAGGCTGTGTAAAAAGTAGGGCACCAGACAATAGAAACATTTTTCTGTTCAGGAATGAGCTCTCAGTACATTTTGAAAAGATCAATGTCTGAGAGACCTAAAGTTACTTCTGTTACACAATCTGGGCCTCTGCTTCCAAGTTCCAGCATCCAGTGGTTTTTATTTGCTCTCTATTTAATACTCATAATTAGATGGAATGTCATGTGTTTGTGTAAAGGGTTCATAACGTTATCTAAAAGGACTGCTTCTTAAAGTGCACTAATTCTAAAATCACATCACTGTACCTCCAAATAGCTAAAACAGAAGCCACAAGCTAGGCAGAGACAGATATGTTATTTTAGACAAGACAGAAATGTTAATTAAGAACTCTTACATGCTGAAGTTGAGAGGAAATATCCTCATGTTCTATCCCTCCGAACAGGAGCAATTGCCCTGACAGATTTTTGAAAACTTTACCCAGCAACAGCACTGTACAAGCTAGAAAAATTTTAGTATCTCTCTCCATTTCATTCCCAGACGTTAGCGGTTATTGTGTACAGAATTAAATGGCATATTGCCTACAAGTACTGAAAAGCCAGTCTTAATATATACAAAATCACAAAACCAATGCAGCCAAGTAACTTATGCAAGTAGTTATGCAACTGATTTTGTCCCATGTTGCTTTCCAAATAATGATTTGGGGACCAAACTAGATCTTCTGCTCATGATAGATGGCAGTCATTTAGCTATTACTTTTCTTATTATTAATTAAGTCTTCTGAAATTTATGGCTCAAAATATCCTTGCTTTTAGATCCATATTACTGTAACTCCAGGTCAAAGAGTAATGTGATTCTTCTATTCCACTTCAGTTATAACAATAATTTTCATGATTGACTGAGATATTGATTTTCCCAAAGCTACTTGAAAGTAGCACATTTATATATATATGTGTATACGCACACACATATACACATGCACACATATATATGCATTTGTATGTACACATACACAGATGCAGACACTGGAAAGATCTTTAAAAATAAAGAATCTGCTTCTCTATGCAGTTTCTACTGAAGATCAGTAAAACTTGGACAGTTGAAATCCGATCTGTACCTTTGAAAAATCTTCTCCATAAAGATCTTCTTCAGAGTTAATATTCGATAGACTAATCCTGTAGCCTCTTTGACAGAAAGAAAAAGGGCTGAGATTCTGCTTCAGCACTTTTGCTGCAAAACTCCTAGACCTTATTGGAAAAGAAAAATGGAACAAATTGTGTTCCATTAGCTGTATCTTCTCTTTTCTATGTATAACAATAATATCTTTACCACTGATGTCCATGTCTTTTATCTTCCAATAATTTTGTCCTAGTTGCAGTAGTACATCTTAAGATATTTCATACAAGAGAAATCAGTGCAAAAACATGACTGTTACAGAGGGGGAGGGAATTAGTGTTAAATTAATTAATTAATATTGTACGTTAAGAATAAAAAATAAAATTAGGGAAGTGGATATGAAGTCAATCTATTTGCTTTTTTGTCAATAGTATATCACTATTTTATGAAGAAAATATATATGATTTGTAATCATTTTGTGAGAACTGAGGAAGCGTTTATCCACAAAATATCTTTGCTAAAATATCTTGGTTTTCAGCTGAAAAACAAACAATTGTACTTTTCTGAAAAGGAAGGCAGTTCTTATTTTACGGCTTCAATTACTAATTTCTTCTTGATATTGAAACTTGGATATCTTTTTTTCCTTAAGACAACATTCCGCAGTTGCTCAAGGTCAAAATAGCTCCTATCTATGACACAGACTGTTCTCACAGTAGTTTTCAATCCTACTGTATGCACATGGCATTGCCCATCTGTCCAAATCCTCTACTTCATGCCACCTCCTCTCTTTCAACTTGATCTTTTCTGCCCTCAGTGCTCCTTTAGGTTTCATTTTTCTAAGCTTTTAAAATCCTTCCTTCTGTAATTCCTCTCTACTGTTTTTCTGTCACTCCTGCCTTGTTCTTCTCCGATCTTTATCCCTGCTCTAAAACCAAACAAAGTCCTGGTCTTCTCATAGATGGACTCCTGTCACCATCTACACAGTCTTCCTGTCCCTGCTTTTGCATGGAAAACTCTGTTATTGCCTCCAACATAACACTGTCATGCTTCAACCCATGCTGACGACTCAACCTTTCTTGCTATGTTCTTATTTCAAGTAAGTAAAAACTGTCTTAGTCTCTCCACTTCACAGCTCTTGAATTTCCACTTGAATTTTTGCTTCTGGCACTGAATCTGTGCTTTTTTTTGCCTTGCAGAAAGCAGTATTTTTATCATAGTGCTTTGTTTATCACTCTTTCTTTGCGTAGTCTCCAATTTCTTTCACTCCTTATCTTTACTATTGTTGCAGAACACCTGAGTCTTCTCTTTTGTTTTCCTTTGCTCCAAGTTGTTGTTAACCAGGCTAGACTAATACCACCTAATTTTAACTGTCTAAAAGCTGGCATGCAGCCTGAGCTGTTCATCCTGCTGTTTTTATTCTGAAGTTAAGAAAGAAAGATAGACAGTTTCAGAGACTGATTCACGATGCCAAGCGGACATTATCTGTAGAGGTGATTAATTTTCTGTATTAACTATGAGAGAAGTTTACACAGATATATTAGATTACACAATTATTTTAAATAGTCACAATTAATACTCCTGGTATAGATGTCATTGTAAATTCATGTCCTGACTTTTCCTCTTGTGATCTCCCACACTTATTCCACAGAGCTGCGTAGAAAATATTTTCAATTTCTAAATTAAGAATTTTAAAGAAATGAATGCCTAGTTTCTCTTTAATAAAATTCTGTTTCTGATAATATGATTGCTTATATTTTTTTTTTAATTTTACTGTCATTGAAAACACTTATGTGCTGTATTATATTTGGCTTCTTCCTGTTGTTACTGGGCTGATGATCAGAATACTTTAAAAGTGTATCTGTCCCATAATGAGGAACCTTTGAATATACAGCTGCTAACCAGGCATGGAAACTGTCTACTACTAATAGAAGAGGCTGGACAAATAAGACTAGTAGCTGATAAAAATTTACAGTGGTTCAGACTTGAGGAAAAAAAAAAAAAGTATGAAAAGAATCTAGATGTTCTAGGCATGATAAACCCCCCCCCCCCAAACAACAGGAAATCAGTTTGCTGTTTATGTAAGATGTCTACAGACAAGAAATGTGAGGTATAAATAATAAGATTTAGAAGCCTTATTATTTGATCAAAAATATGACTTATTTGGCTAATACACAGGTCATGATATAATACACATACAGATTTCATATTACACAATTAATATGATATAAAAGTTAAAAAAGATAATAAAATGCAATAATAAAGATAAAATACATATTATTTGATATTCTGTATATACTAATTAATATTAATGAAATATTATATCACATAATTTTTTAAAACAGTACAATCATTATTTATATTAATATAAAAAGTCAGAAACTGAAAAGGGAAGAAGTGTTGCCATCTAGCCCAAAGACACATATCTGCTTTGAAGTCCAGAATGTTGTTGGATACAAAGATAGCTGGTGCATAACAGCAAAAGACGAAAAGCATATCATACTGAGGTTTGTGGTGAACCACCAAGCCAAGGGAGCCAAGGTGGATATAACTTTTTGTAAAGAAGGAACAAAATTCTCTGGATCATGGGACTGGCTGGTTTTACAGGGATGTTAAATGAGTATATGCTGGGAGAGGAATTTTGAAACTATTTAGTGGATTCATGGAATGAGCTGGGGATTTGATAGAGAAAGTAAAGGATGCAACAGAGGATTGTTTACTTCTCGTCACTACATAGTAACTGACAAAGGTTGAGTGAACCTTGGGCGGTGGTAATCCTGAATCACTAAGGTAGGAAGAAAAATAAGGAAAAAGTGTAAAAAACCCAGAAAATTTAAGAAGACAGATTTCAATAAACTCTGGGGAACTGGAAGCTAATATTCCCCTCAGAGAAAGTCCAAGGCAAAAAAAAGTGAAGAAGAGTTGACAGTTTCTTAAATAAATAATATTAAGTGTAATTCTCAGCTGTATTTTAGGAACTGAATTGAACAGTCCCAGGAGTGAAGATGGATATTTTTTTAGATCTTGTGGAGCATGACTGAGGGTCCAGAAGACGGGGAAAGGGCAAACAAATCAAGCTTTTTATAGTTAAGAGGGAACTGGGAAAATTATACTGTCAAGTAAACTGTAATTCATGGAAATTACTGCAGCAAATAATTAAGAAAACTGTACATAAACTAATAGAACGTATAAAGAGATAAAATTTAACAGGAAGATAAGTAACTCCTGATATGCATTTGTTAAAAAATTTTACGCTCACTGTTTTAACTAGAAGCACAACCACCTTTGAATTTCTGCAATCTGTTACTGTGTAAATCTAATATATGGCATTCAGAAAGACAACTACATCTGCCATTGGGCAATATGGCGTATTAACAAAAAACATATTAAAAGTGACAATGTATTTATGTATATGAGCTAATGGTTTTGTTCATTTGCTATTATTTACTGACCTACTTCCCAATAGTATCAGAAGAACTGACACTGTAGAGCGTTATTTTGATTATCTAAATAAATTGCCCATCAACAGACGAAAGGAAGTCAGACCTTTTTTTTAATCATTAATATATACTCGCAGAAAAGGATCAAGTATGTTTTCAAAAGCAGAGAGAAAGTTTATTGGGCTTGTTCAGTTGAGAAAGAAATGGCTGTTCTCAGGGTTGTCTTGCACTTTACGAGCAAAAGCACTTGGAGTAGATAAATGCGTAGATCTTTGAATGCAATAAAAGGATGTACGTGGAAATTCCTTGCCTGTTAATTGAAGAAGTTAAGCATTTTGACTACAATCCACTGAAAGACGACTGAAAGTGACATACTCGTTTAGATATTAAACCAGAACAATCGAAAGGAAATAATTTATATAGTCTAATAAAAGTGTGTATTACTGCCAAGAAGTAAGTGTTCATGCCAAAAATGTTCTGGAGCACAGCTGTCAAGAAAAAGCTGAGAGCGTTATGAAACTTACTAAATCTATACATAGAGGAGGTTTTCAGAAGAAAAAAAAAGTATGTTTAATCTTAGGATTCAAGTATCAAATCATTATAGTTATTTTATGCACAATAAGCAAGACTCTGAGCATATTGGCAAGCATTCAACAAAGCATTCATGTTGCTTAAGGAGCATGTTGGTCCTTAAATTCAGGAGAAAGGGTCAAAAACTGTATTTAACTTGAGTGTTTGAGAGAAGATAAACATCCAAAATAACAGAAAAACTTTCATGTGTTGTTGGATATGGCTTAATAACATTCCTGTCATCGCCAAGTCAACTCAGTCATCTCCCGATGAAGGTGATTCAAGATGCACAGAGGCATCCTGGGATCTGTCTTGAAAAAGATGAAAAGTAGGTTGCCATTGCTGCCTTGTGGCTTTCAAACGAGAACCTCCATGAGGAAGCTGGAGGCCCCTAGGAAGCCTTCCTAGCACGCAATTTCCAAAACATTACTCTAGCCACCAGGTTCTGGTGGCTGGATCGTGAATTTTTAACTTCCCTCTTGGAGTTAGTTCATTGAGTGGTCAAAAAAATGAACCATTAGGGATCCAGGAGGGTAATTGGAAACCAAAGGCTGGTGATGAGGCATGATAATCAGGAGATGTAGCTGCATTCTTCTGAGGAAAGACTATAGCATTGGGGATCTGCTTCAGAGCAGAGAAGGCTGAGGGATGAGAGACTGAGGTTTAAAATTCATGAAAGCAGAGGGTAAGGCGAGTGAAGAACTGTTGTTTACCAAATCCCACAATACTGGAACCAGAGGGCACTCAATGACACTATTAGGAGGTGAGTTTAAAATAGCTAGAAGAAAGTACCTCTTTACACAGCAGGTATTGAACTTCTGGAACTTGCTGCCACAGAAGCTTTTTTACGTTCATCTGTGAAGATGGATTTCAGACTCTTTCTCCTCCTTATTCCTTCTTGTGGGCTGGCTAAAGCGTCTCAGTGCTCAGACCGCTTGTGACACCTGATGCAGGAACCTAACCTTCTTCTGCCTGATTGCTGCATGGCATCTTCAGTTCTTACCTTGACATTATGAATTCAGCCACTAGCAGTGTGCTTGTAACTTTGAAGCATTACAGCACTACCTGCCACAGTGTCAGACAGCTTTTGTTCAGTACCTGCCTTTTTGCCTATGAAGATACACAAGCAGGCACCTTAATGTCTTTTCCAGAAAAGCAGTTTAATTTACGTAGCATTCTTAAGCTTCCCTGTGAAATAGGATGCAGGAAATATGCTCGCAACTGTTAGGAAAGAGAGGTAAATCACAAATGTGTGTGATAGGTGTCTTAATACAAATGGCAGGAGAGAGAAATAACTAGAAATTGTGATTTGAAAGCTGGTTATTTTAGTAATGGTAGTCTCTCAGTTTATAGTAAGACTAAATGCTAAATCCTCCTCTACCATTAATAAAGCATGAACTTCTGGGTATAATGCCTTCTGCTTTTCATGGGGTGTGAAGTTTATGGTTAACATTCTTCATTACTTCTCCCTTTATCACAATAGACATTGAAGAGAGAATATAGCTTCAATTTTTTTTGACCTACAAACAGTAGAGGAAAAGTGGCTTCTGAACCTATTTTGTTTCTTCGTTATTGCTGATCCTAAACATACAAGTCTGTGAGACGGACCCAAGCTGAAGAAATTTATATTCATTTTCACAAGACAAGTAATTTTCCTTATTCTTTTTTTGCAATTAATCATTGTTATCACAATTCCAATTATGATTTTCAATTGTTATGAACAAATATCTTGGAATTAAGGTCAGTAATAAACATCAGAATAAAAATAATTATGATGGTAGTGTCATGACATCTTAAATTCAAATTTCAATTTTAATCAGCCCTTTGACAAAATCTCCATTTATTTTAATGGCTGAAGAAGGGCAGAGAGAAGAAACCAGTATTCTGCACAGTAAAGAAATAATTAAGTAATATTGAAAATAGTATGATTGAAACCAAGAGTTCTTTCTTCTGCAAAGCCCTGGCTAGGAACATGGTGCTGGCTCACTTCATTTCCAGCTGCTAGATTTCACTAAAAGAAGCTAAAAATAAATTCAATACTTTCCTAAAATGACTTTCCCATGTAAGCAAGTGCTGCAGTTGCCATAGGGATGTTATAACATCACAAATGGGAAGCAGTTCACATAGTGGTAAATAAGCACATTGGTGAGTATGTTGTCCATTTGAGCATGTCTCAAAGAAGAAATCTCTCAGACTATATTTTTTGAGGGGGAAGGTTGAAAAAAATGCCCAACTATCGATTTGATCTGCAATAGTGCAAATCTGAATGTAGGTTTTCACAGGTGTGGGCATCTGTGCAGGTGCAAGACACATACTGCCTATGCTGAGTGCTGTAGCACCTAAACTGTAGGACCTACACCTTCCATTGAAAAGAGATAAAGATGCTGCAAATATTTGTAAATTCTGTGAAAACAAAAACATCATTGTGTTCTTGCATTTACCATTTGTTCAGTGAGCCTGGAGCTGTCCAGCCTGTCCTTATTCCTTTGTAATGCGTTCAGTAACTGTATTCTGGTAGTACATTTGTTGCCCTACTTTATCCATTTATTTTGAAAGTCGATACAAATAAATACGAAGACGCCTAACAAACCAATGGACTTCCTTTCCAAGGTTTCTTCATAATGTTCTACATCATAAAATTTCAAAGGTCAGATGACAAAAATAAATGATGACTTCACTGAAGTGGATATTACTGTCCTGATTTACAGCAAGTAGTAATCTAGCCCCATCACCCAAGCTTTTCATTCTGTGCACATCCCAGAATAGAAAGCAAATGGCTGGATAATAAATACCATGGAAACATGAAAAAAAACCCCAAACAAATCCTATAAAGAATCAGTTTGGGCAAAAAGAAGAAAAGCCAGATTTTATGTAGTTAAAATAGAATTTACTGGGATTCTGCAACAAGATCATTTAAATACAAAACATTATGATAGTTTCTACATTTTTTTGTATGTCTCTCTGGTACATGTCTGAGGGCTCTTTCTTTTATGGCTGACAGTTTAACGAGTCTTACCTAGTCATTACCAACTTGCTGTTCTGAACCTAGTTTCAAAGTGGTCCCTTTCCCAGTCATCTGTTTCCCATTTACTGGATCAAGCCCTCTGAATTAGCCTCTCACAACACTGTTACCCTTCTGTTTTGAACCCATACTCACTTGTTTCCTCAGATAAATTGTTAAAGTACAGGTTTCCCCCTGAAGTGTGCCCTATCCACTTTGCAGTATATGTATAGCTGCAGAACGAGTAGTAGAGCTCAGGGTGGTGAAGGATATTGATCAGCAAACATTCGCTCTGTCTACTTGTACCTGTCTGGGATTCAATCTACGCTACATTTATGGCTCCATTCTACAATGTTAGGCCCGTACCAGAGGATAAGTGCTCAAAAATAACATCTATATCCCAAAGTAGTTCCCTACGAGTAGATCATAATTAGATTTCATGATAACCCCAGTGTTAGGACAGAATTAAGTTAGAAGAATCATCCACCATCTTCAGTGATATATCTCAATTAAACTAATAATATTTGGGACCATGCAGCTGGCTAAGTGCAGCAGATGCAAACAAGTCCTCTAGATTTTGAATCACAGTGCAAAAAGTAACCACGCTAACTTCAAATTTTGAGATTTTTCCCCAGCCTTTCTCTGTCCAGCATTCAGAGCCTGGTGGTTAGGAGAGAGTGAGTCTTGACAAGTGGATATCTAAATGGTGCTTGGTCAGATTATTACCAGGGCTGCTAGAAACCCATAGACCAGACCAGATTTGGAGTAAGATACAAGTAATCTCTCCAGCTTTTAACAAAACTGGTTTATGTATTGCACTAGTCACCTAGATCCCCTTTATGGTCAACAGGGAGAAATGACATTAGATATGTTGAATTAAACTGGTTATTTCAGAACTTTACTTGAGTGGGAGATAAATAAGGTGAACAGTGCTGTGGATATGCCTATTTATCTCCTTCGATTATAGTGGAAACCTAGAATGAACAACTCAGACGTATACGTTTTCACGACAGATGTATACATTTGGGCAGACAAAAATCACCTTGACTGCTAACACTGTCCTTGTAAGCAGTCAGCATTCACTCTGAACTTAGCTGGCCTGCAGACACCATGCTCCTTTGTAGAAGACAAAGCCAGAAACTGACTTAGAAGGATCTCATAAGACTTGTAGGCAACGACTGGTAGCAAAAGCACATGTGGCAGCTGGGTACTATAAAGTATGGTAGCGTCCACTCACAGTGTGTGCTGGAAGCACAGAAAATGCTGCCGTTCACCTCTGGGAATACCACCATGGTTGCCTCTCACCCGACTCCAAGTGCCTCTGGTGGGCATGTAGTATTACTGGACAACCATTGCAGGGTACATGGCAGGAGAGAGGCAGTCCCACAGGTCTGCATGGCTATCCTTTTCATCAGGGTCTAGTGTGTTGCCTTTTGCTCTCATTTCCCTGTTCATGTCCTGCTTAAGTAGCCAGTCACCCAGGGAAAGACATCATGTCTGTTGCTCATAAAGTGACTCTCAAGAGGTGCTAGTTGGTTTCTGCAAGAATAGTTTAGCATTTTATACCCGTTGGAATAACATCAACAGAAGAGCTGGAGAACACTTTCCTCTAGAACAGCTCATGATGTAGTTTTATCAGGCACTGAAAGGTGGGTTTTAAAGCAAAAAGAGAATTGGATATTTGTCTCCCATCCCCTCTATTCTAAGCAGTGAGCTGTTGCTCAGAACCAATAGTGCTTCTTTCTGCCCATACTTATATTAAGTTTGTGCTTTGTGCCTTTCATTTTATCACAAGTAGCTAGAAATGAAATATGCTGGAAATGGCAGGAGCAGTTGGTTTCAATGTTTCTGAACTATTACTTTCAACCCAACATGAACTCTATTCAGAAAAGATTTTGTAAGTTTTGCTTTTGGCTAAAACTGTAAGAAGCTACTGACCTAAATGTACAGTGATTATTGGTTGTCCCAGAAGTCTGCTTTTAAAGGAAAAAGATTCTTGAAAAAAATACCATCCAGCTGTTCTGTCCCTCTAACTGTCTAGTATAATGGTCTAATAAGAAATATGATCTAATGATCTAATACTTAGATTGACGGTAGAGCACTAGAGAAGACCCCAAAGTGGACAGAAAAGAACAGACCTTTGTATAGACTTCAGTGCTTTGAAAAGCCAGGAAGAATACTGCAGTGAATGGTCCAAAAAGTCTCATGAAATTATGTGAAGCTCTTTCTGAGGCTGGATCCATTGAACAATTTCTGGAAGTAACACTAATATGGAAGAAAAATAGTGTTCAGATAGGTGTCAGCTTCCCTATTTTATTACATTTCGGTGTATACATGTAGTTTATATATGTTTAACTGTACATATAGCTATATGTACAGTTTTACATTAATCTTGACTAGAAAACTTTGCCTTATGTCATGCATGCTCTCTTTCTGTTTATATGTATACATATGTGTATATATAAATATGCACACACATGTTTAAATATATATATAACATAAGAAAGCTGGATTTTCCAGTTTTGACCAAATACATGGAGTATATATGAAAGCACATACAATCAGTACAGACTGATTGTATATACGTTAGAGTGGCCTTTGTAATGGTTTCTTGTGGTGTTTAAAGGGCACTCTGATTTGGAGGTTATGGCTCAGGTGAGACTTTTATATAACAGAATAGAGAAGGGAGAAGCCAGGAGAGACCTCTGTCAAATGCTTTCCCAAATGTCTCTAACAGCAGTGGCTGAATCTTCTCGCCTCTGGGGAGCACTGGTGCTATTACACCTCCTTTTGCTAACCGAAAGAATTCTGCTTCCTCTTTGTTGGCATGAAATGCAGGATCCTGATCAGGCAGGGATGAAAACTTAAATATTAAATGAATGTTTCATTTTTATCATGTTTGTATTAGATGTTTACAAATAATTAGAGAACTGAGTAGAAACACAGTAAATCAGTTGAATATGCAGGAGCGCATACCTCAATTTACAGTACTGTCTGTATCAAGGTATGAGAGTGACAGTGTTAGGGTCATCAAAGCAATTGCCCACTGAGACTGGTTTACACACCCCAGTAGCAGAACTAAAAGAAAAAGCTCTTTTAAATGGCAGGAGTGTGCCTGCTGGGATATTGCAGTCACAGTAGGCTGTCCAAGTTGTGCAGGATGTGGAGGGATGAACTAGTCCTGCTGAGAGGAAGTCCCTGAATCCAATTTCGGTTCCCCTTAGTTCAGTCAAGTTCCCCCCCATTCCTGACATGTGAGGTGTGAGAGTTTCTTATACTGAAGGTGGTCACTGAGGAGGCTGCTGGACAGGACAAACTGCCTGTGGCTACCCCTTATTAACTCTTTCCACTACTGGTTTTATTGACAAGCCAGAAAGCAGTGGAAATCCTTCTGCTCTCAGACAGGAACAAACTCACCTGGAAAACCTAATCCCTTCTCCTGGCAGGGCACTCCAGAGAATCAACTGTCAACGTTTCCCCAATCTGAAATAATGTTAGCAGGACACCATGTTTTCATGCAGACCTTTGCCTGTCTTCTTAAAGTTTGTTTCTCCTCTCACCCTGCCTCTTGTACAATGTTTTTGCAAATGAATTAAATATTAAATTCTTGCCATAGTATATCTGGGAGCTGACAGATATACTGAGCCAGCAATACTTGCCAGATATATATACCTGGACAAGCTGGAGAGGTGGGCCTGTGTGAACCTCATGAGGTTCAACACGGCCAAGTGCAAGGTCCTACACCTGGGTTGGGGTAATCCCCGCTATCAATACAGGCTGGGGGATGAAAGGATCGAGAGCAGCTCTGCTGAGAGGGACTTGGGGGTGCTGACAGACGAAAGGCTGGACATGAGCCGGCAATGTGCGCGGACAGCCTAGAGGGCCAGCCGTGCCCTCGGATGCATCCTGAGTATCTGACCGAGGCAACCCTAGGATGTGGGGCGGCCCGTCCGTGCTGTTCTGCAC
>Ga0181612_138389_pt1 | contig 18150 bp, 8 predicted proteins | sample HoacroProtozoa21_FD_119630 | JGI IMG/M metagenome (GOLD analysis project Ga0181612, IMG submission 119630) | Hoatzin crop microbial communities from Cojedes, Venezuel. Combined Assembly of Gp0051906, Gp0051904, Gp0051908
AGTCATCCACACAGCAGTGTTTCCTGATGTTCAGAGGGAACCTCCTGTGTTTCGTTTTGTGCCCATTGCCTCTTGTCCTGTCACTGGGCACCACTGAAAAGCCTGGCTCCATCTTCTTTACAGCCTCCCTTTGGATATTTATACACTGTGATAGATGCCCCCTTTTCTAGGCCCAACAGTCCTAGGTCTCTCAGGCTTTTGTCATATGAGAGATGCTCCAACACTTTAATAAAGCGCTTAATTCCTTAATTGCTTTGTGGCCCTTAACTAGACTCTCTCCAGTATGTCCATGTCTCTCTTGTACTGAGGAGCCCAAAACTGGACACAGTATTCTAGGTGTGGCCTGACCAGTGATGAATAGAGGGAAGAGATCACCTGCTTCAACCTGCTGGCAATACCCTTCCTAATGCAGCCCAAGATACTGTTTGCCTTTCTGCTGCAAGGGCACACTGCTGGCGTTCAATGTGGTGTCCACCAGGACCACAAGGTCCTTTTTTACAGAGCTGCTTTCCAGCTGGGTGGACCCCAGCACGTACAGGTGCATAGAGTTGTTCCTTCCCAGGTGCAGGACTTCACATTTCCTTTCCCTGAATTGCATGAGGTTCCTGCCAGCCCATTTCTCCAGCCTGTCAAGGTCACTCTGAACAGCAGCATCATCCTCTGGTGTATCAGGTGCTCTTTCTAGTTTTGTACCATCAGCAAACTTGCTGAGGCTACACACTACCCCATCATTCAGATAATAAATGAAGATGTTGAACAGGACTGAATGCAGTATTGACCCCTGGTGTACAATACTGGTTCTGAGTCCCCCAATTCTACTTGATACTCCTCCACCTCCCTCCATGGTGCTTGCAAGCCAGGTCTAATAGGGCATAAGGCTTAGAAGTAATCTGTTGGTATTATTGTTCTTATGTGTGTGTGTATATATATATTTATTTCAAATATCCCTGGAAGTTATTTCACTTTCTTTATTGGTGAATTCTATCAGTGTTTGTTATTCAGTAGACTGGATTATTTTTTTCTATAATTTAAAGTCTGGAATTTTCATGATGATGTAGCAAATTTATCTCAGAAAATATTACTACTTTATAAGTATACTTTACATTTGAGCTTATGCTTATATAGTTGGTTTCAACGGTCAGAAATGAAGCGTAAGCAGAGTTATAATGTTTCTTAATCTGTGCAGAATGTTGACTGCTACTGAGAGGCATGACTAGCGTATCTGTTTATTCAGATGGTTGTTCTACACATGTTATAGAAGATCATCAGAAATAAGAGGACATCTGGATTTTTTAAATTAGTATAGTTAATTTCCTTCAAACAATGGTAATTGGATCAGATTTCAGGTACAATGGCACTTTGTCACATGATGTCAGAAAATTTAAAACCAACTGTAAATAAGTCTAGATCTAAACATAATGTGCTTTTTGCGCTGTGTTTCTGTTCTCAGTGATGTCAGTGTTTGGTTGATTTTTTTCCATATGTTTATTTGACTTAAAAAGGTATCATCTGATATTTTTATTGACAGCTGAAACAAAAAGATATAATCCTGCAAAGCAATAACTATCATGGTGGTCAGAGTTGGGAGGTCTGAAAATGGTTTACTGCCAGCAGGAAAAATGTTTGGAACCAGCCCTTGCAAGGTTCACCACTTCGGCTATGTGCATTTCATTTTGTTCCATTTTTAAGGGTATATATGATGATAGTGCCAAGCTATGCAAACTTTTCCTACCCTAATGTATATAGGCTTTGTTTTGATTATCTCTTTATTAACGATGTGAAAACCCTGAGGTCAGATAAAAATGAGCCATGGTCAGGCTACGCCAGCTACAGAACACTGAAGATGTCACTGTGATCCACAGGATTGTTAAAAGGAAGAATATTAGACTTGCTGAGATTTTCCTTGCTGTTGTGAAAAAGGTATAGATGTTAATTTTTAAATGAAATCGTACTGTTAGTGCAGAGGGAAAGAGGTTAAACAACATGAATGATCCTTTTTGATGATTTAAAAAGATGAGACACTACCATTTGTATACATTAAAAAGTGGTAGATGGTACAGTTTGAGACTATATTTACTCATATTTGCAGTGACTGGGACTTAACTACTGCTCTTACAATCAGGAAAATAACTTACATATATTGATGCAAATAAATTCATTTCAGATGGGTAGCTCAGTGGAGAAAAACATTCATTTCATAAGCAATTCTGACACAAATATACTTAGCATTTTATTAGTGTATCCTTGCTTTCGATAACACACCCACAAACTGGCAGGTGTGCTGTTTGGAGGTTAATGAACTGTGATAGAAGTAAATGTCTACAAAGATATTTTGTAAATTGTGAGTGTAGTCCTGTCAGTGGAGAAAATGGATTAGAAAAATAGGTGAAGTCTGTACTGTATTGAATACTGATGTGTTCAGCATGCATGTATTAATATAGAAAACCTAATAAAAATGAAGAGGAAAGGTGATTATAGTACGTATTTATTGCAATCTGTTTTTTCTTTTAAACAAATCTTTTTATAGAGAAGGGTTGTGAAATGATTGACTTCTTGGCTGTTCTTAGTTTGCCTAAAGAGCAAATAAAAGCAGACAGCACAAAATACTTGGAACAAAACTACAAACACTTTATTTTTCTTTCTGTTACAATGTTGATATTTGATATTGCTTGAAATGTAAATCTGCTTTTAATTTTACAATAATAATGGTATAACTATGGTTATTTCACTCACTTTTTTATTTTTCTAAGTTAGAGTTTTACTTTGAAATTGGATTTTTCTATTGTTTTGTAATTTTTCTTGTTTCATATCAGGCTGGGCCAGATATTTCAGTGTGGTCTCTTTCCTGTACTGCCAGTATATTGTTCTGGTAGATCTGCTCTGCATGCAAAGGAAAGATCACCCACTGTAAAAAGCACTGTTATGGAGGCTTGTGTACCATTTGCGCTCTCTGTCACTCCGCAGCTGTTCACAGCTTTATTGACAGTGTGTTGCATGTTTCAAACGGAGCTTTATCTCGGGTGGAATTTGCCAGCCATTTCACTTTTTATACAGTTTTCACCTTCTATGACAGTTTAGAACTGGAGAGAGAAGCATAGAGGCAAGGCAGTAAATTGGAAGAGTTAAACTGAAAGAACACTTAGATTAGCAAAATGCTGTATTTAAACAGAAGTAAACTTTGAAGCAAAGGGGTTTTTTTGTCCATCTGTCTGTTGGAGCATTTCAAGACTTTACTGTTCAAAGGCACATCAAATGGCAAGGTCTGATTTCAGTGTTCTCTGGGCTTTGAGCAGGAGGTTGGACTAATGACCTCCTGAGACCCATTCCAACCTCACTGACTCTATGGTACTACCAATGAAGTTCCCTCAAATACATGATAGGTAATACTATCCCAAAGATGTGTACTTTCTGCTCTATGAGTTAAATACTAGCATTCATTTGTCCAGAGAGAGATTAAATGTTGATTGATTTATTTACACCCACACCCTCCTCCCCACCCAGGATTGAGTCCATTCTTGACAATAGCTTTAAATGTTCTGTCTTTCTTTTGAGGACATCATTATTTTTATTTCATAAAAAGTTGAAATGGAATTTCCTGAGGGAAAGGTGACTGAAAGAGTGGAGAGTTTCATTTGTGGGGCCTGTAGAAGGTAGTGCTCAGAGACAGGAAAACACAGAAAAAAATGGGAAAGATGAAAATACAAAGATAAGGGCTGTATACTCAGAGTGTAAAGACTTTATGCAAGTTGTTTGGGACAAATAGTTTAATGAATATTAAATGTATCTTGCTGTCAAAATGCTTCTCATTTTCATCTATTTTATTTAATTAAAGTGATAGATAGCTGTGGTGTTCCTCCTCCGCCCCCCTTCAGTTCCTAGATTTCCAGAAAATTACCTTGTTGCCATTTAAAACAACATTCAATTAGATTTAATGAGTTTTTATAACTGAGCAAAATTTACTGTGATAAGATAAATTAAGCTGCAGTTAGGCTTAATTCTAGTGGATGGAAATGATTAGGAAAATATTAGTATTGTTACCTACTAATGTAAAACCTTTGCTCTACCTGGAGAACTTTTGAGAGGAACTTTGACAGAATTGCTTCAGAAATGATTCTTTGTGTAGTTTAACTGTTCCTTGTGTTGTGATTAAGTCTAAAGGGGCCCACTTATGATCCTACTGTATTGGCACTGTACACAAAGAAATGCAAAGAAAAATCCACCTCAAAACAGTATTGAAATTTCACCAGGTAGATGCAAAACCAAGGAGAACACAAATAATCTGTGTATGTTATAATTAGCATAACAATTAGCAGACATAACCCCCCCAATCTGAAACTGTTAATGATGTCTTGCACAAATTGCTATGATGAAGTATAAGAAGTTACTGAAGTAGTTTTGCGTATTTTTGACTTTTGTATTGAAGAGACAGCTGGAGAGAAAGGGCTTAAACCACTTAAAGAACGAATTAAGTCGTTTGACTGGAGGGGGGGCATAGTTTGGTGAATAAGGCATGAATGGCCTTAAGGCCAAAGACAAGTGGCTCTCCTGTTTATAAAAGCGAAAGAAGGAAAGGGCAATGGTGGCTGGTGTTTTGTGGCTGCTATTTGGGGGTAAGAATGAAAGAAGCAAGCAAATCATCAATGAGGCTGATCCTTGTGCAGGGTGCATACAGCTAGATAATAGTTTGCTATACAAAGGTAGGAACAAGGTATGCTTTTTTACTTCTTACATAGTACCAGTGTAAGGGTTGTGGTTTGTTGGTGTTTTATTTATTTATTTTTTTAATACGGGTGTTAAGAATACAATGCAGTGATATCATGTGTGACAGTTCAGCTGTTGTGCTGGGACTAAGGCTAGAGACTGCAAACTGTGTAGTTTTTTAATTAGTGACTCAGTTTCGGAGCATGCTTGTTCAGCGAGAAGATCTGCTCTTCCTAACATAAATAACAGTTTTTAGCTCACAGTTGCTCTTAACCCCAACACTCAAGCCTGTGGTAGGTGCAAAGATATATTCTCAGCCTGCCCTCTGTCTCTGAAAAGGAAGAAGTCATGCTCACAGCAGAAGCAGAGTTTAATAAAATAGGAGATATGGCCCATTTGAAATAAAAAAGCTTCTGCAGCTGTGGTCATTGGGCATCCAAAGAAATCTCTAGGTCTTGGTATTACAGTGGAAAATGAAAGTAAGAATCTAAGCTTGTGAAAGATAAGTGGTTTCACAGGTGACCTGCTAATATTTAGGGAAGCCTCTTACTAAGATCAGGTAAGGCAAGCAGAGGTTACACACTTCATGTCCCAGGTGATAACATAATATAATTACATAATACTTTAAATTTGTGTAGTACTTTCCATATGTAAAATCATCAAGTAATACAGGCTGTGAGAATTTTCAAAAGATTTGTCATTGTTACAGGTAAAAAGTATTTACAAATTATGTCCTGCAAAAGAAGCAGGATTTCGCCCTGAATAATTTGATTCTGTCATTATTTGTATATTTTCAACTAGCTGTTGTGGCAAACTTAATGGAATTCCAGTTTTGCAGCTTTCATTTTTGTTTTCTGTTGAAGTGAAAGATGCTTTTTCATTTTATAAATTGGACAAAATAGAAACCTAGACATAAATATACACTTAGACAATGTACATAAATGTACATTTAGAGATGTGAAGGATAATACTTTGGTGGCAAAAACTGTCTTTTTAAAGTAGATTTGGTACTTCACAGCTCTGCCATGGTAGGTCATGGCAATGAAGTTGTGTAGCCTTAAGGCTTTAGTAAGTAAAAATCCTTGTGGACTGTCGGCTGGTGCAGACATGTGGGAACAATCATCTTAGTTTCCAGTTGTTGCGAGGAGGAATTGCAGTTGTGCACAGTGAGCCATGAAAATAGTGGTCTGACACTTAAAAAGAAGCTGGGTTAAACAACTACTGTTTATGATAGCACCTAATTAAATAAGGATATTAATGTCCTTAGAGCAAAAAATTTTAAAGATACATAGTTAATGAGAAGGCTGTGCATTTTAATTAAGGTACAAAATGTTCTCAAAGGCAGGATGCCAATCAACATTTGTTGGACATGGTAAAAATTGCTTGTTACAAAGTTCAGCAGTCATCTGTCTCCTTTGAAAAATGTTCTTTTTAGATCTTTGGACATGTAAGTGGTTAACGATGTTAGTAAACTGTTCAGTTAGTTGACTGTGGTGCAGTTCTCCATTTGTTTGATTCTTTGATTCTTTTCCTGTGATTATTTTAAATTATGGCATTATAACTTAAATCTTAGCTCTCCAAACAAATCCTTTGCATTTGTGTTTCCTGTACAGAATCATATACCTTCCCCCTGGTAGCATTAGTTACATTATTTCTATGCAATAAAATTTTTAATGCATTAATATTTGTTAAAGAAATAGCATTATGTGGCATTAAGTAACTTGAATCTGCATTATTGCCTTTGGTTATTATCTGTTCGGTGAAATATAAAGAAGAAAGGCTTTGAACTGTTTGCTTTGTACTTCTCTGTTAAATATGCACTCTGTCTCACACAGAAGATTAATTTACTGCTATGATTCTCAATGTTAATGTCCATCTTTTTGAGAAGGAAGCATGGGATGTAAAAAGTGATGAGAAGGCCAAGGTTTGCTGATGTTGTTACAGACACCATATATTTTGGGTCATTTATGCTCATACACGATCATACGTTCCCTACCTGTGTCCATTCCACCAGCTGTACTTGTTTAAAGACTCCACGTGCATCCTGGTGAATTTCCGAGGTGTACTCTTTTCCACAGATCTGTGTCTCTGTTTTTGAAAGATTCTTGCTTAAGAGTAACTGTGAATATTTTCAGTATGACAGCATTTTTAGTTTTGCAGAAGAAACTGTGTAAGCAGTACCATGCTAGAAGAAATAAAGATAAAGAAATGTGCAGAAAAGTTGTTTTAAAAATGCGAACAACAATTTCTGATGCATTTGAAGGAATAACAGTTACAAGAGAAGGAAAGGAGAGGAGATTTTTGTGAAGTATTAATAATAATCTAACGCTTCATGTAGAAAATCAGGTGTTCTAAAGAATCAGTGGGAAATGAATGAAAAAGGAGCATGGAACTGTGGAGAGGGATTGCAGAAAATGCTATTATCTAAGAGCTCTGAGATAGGAACATCAGCGCTGATGTATAGAGCTGCTTAAACATTGTCTGAATCAGTGAAGTTCTGCTATGATTAGTGTTAGAAATGTATTTAAGTATTGTAGAACTAAGCCCTAACAACATAAAATCAGGGAGTTAGTAGTCAAGTATTTAGAGAGTTTTGAAAATGTTGGTACTAGTGTAAAGTTGGATTGAGAAGCAAATCAGAAGATAGAAGAAAATGGATAGGATGCTTTGGTCTCTATACGAATTCTTTGGCTGCCTATTTTAACATGCGGGTTCAAACTGGATTCGCAGAGGCAAACCTTAATTCTTACATGTTGTAATGTGTGGTGTTGATTTTTTTCGAAATTCAGTAACAATTTTAAAATAGATTGCTTTTGTAGATATTCAGATGGGGCTTGTGAATCATCATTGCCTTTGCTAGGTTCCGTTCTACTTCTGTCTTTCGGTGGAAATAAGATTGATGCAAGCAAGGTGCACATCAGATACTATTACGAGAATTGGATAGAAATAGGCTGAAACAATTCTGCAAATACTGCATTTATGAAGACTCTTTTCTTTCTCATGTCCTTTTGCTTTTGTCTTTCAAATTCTTCCTCAGGTCAAACAAGTGTAACAGCTGTTTTTTATCTTTAAAGACTACTTTATTTCAGCTGTCCTACATTGTGAGATCAGGGACAAGATCAGTATAGGGTGGGAAAGATAGAGGATCGTGTACATAAAAACAGTTCTGGATAATGTTCACTGCATGCTTATTTTCCCCTTTAAACTGTTTAAATTGTTGGAGTTCCAAGAAAATACTTAAAATACTTTCCATTAGTTTAATTAGCTTTATACTGTATCATTTACTGATTGTTCTGAACACCATTAGAGTAACACTAAATTGGATTCTGGGATAGATTATAGTATTCATAAATACTATATCTGTCTTCCTATAATAGTTAATTGAAAATAAATATCTATTGTATCTGCTCATTTTTTATATTCATAATCTTTTACATAAATAATATTTTGCTGTTTTCCAAGTATGTGTGCTCTTTGTGGTTGAATTTAAAACATTTTTTTTTAGCAAGGTTGGAGAAAGTTGCTTCCTGTTGTAAACATCTATGGTGTTTTTCAGTAGTAAAACTTGGAGGAACGGTGCAGCTGAAATATTCTTCATGGAGGACACTAATGTTGCCGTAAAACTTGGGACAAATAATAAAGTAATAAGAAAAAAAATTCTGGTAGAAATTACTACCAGTAGTAATAGATGTTACTAAAATTATTTGCGTTTCTGCAAAAAGTGCTCATGATGCCTCCTTGCCATGTCCAGTTCGACAAAAGTGATTCTTTGGTCAGTGGCTTGCAAGGAAGATGGATTACTACTGGAAAGATTTGTATTGGAGGTTCATCTTTCATCTTTGAATTTAGATGCATAGCAAAATCATGTAAAAATAAGCAGAGTCCTTACAGGGCAAGGAAGGAAACTGTAGAGGAAAGAGTGCTCAGATATATTTGAGCTCCAGATTACGTTTCACTGATCCTCTACATGTTTCAGAAGTCTAAAACATAACATAGTGCAGTTTTTAATGGTCTCTGCACTACACTGAATTTCAAAGAGAACATGTATTTTGCGTCTTGGTATAGTTCCACATTCTTTTCTGACTTTGAATATTTATAGCTAAATTTCTCTGCTTTATGTCAGGAGCAGGAAGGTTCCTGAGATTAGAAAGGATGAAAATAAAAGATTCAAACCTGAATTCTGTGCAACACTTAGTAAAATCCACATTGTTTGAGTTTCAATAATGTCCCTTACTATTAATTTATTTCATTTTTGAGGCAAGTGTAAATTTCATTTTACTCTTTTGGCTCGAAGATCCATTTTCTTCATTAATAGACACAGCTAATTAGATATTTCATTGTTGAGCTGTTTTATCTTTCTACATAGTTGATATAAGAGAAGGTTACTTTTATTGAATAATTTTTTTTTTAGGCTAGTTTTATCCTTCCTGTAAATAAGGCCCTGGCTGACCTTTCAATCTAAGGATTGGTTTGCTTTCTTGTTTATTTTGAAATGGTGCCAGAAACTGAGGGTGGGGGAGAAGTTGCTTTTATTTTATTCCATTTTAGGATTTTATGCATGATTTCATACAGTTGTAGTAACTACAATAGTACATATTTAATACAGCTTGTAGGTTTATGTTTGCAACAGACTGGAAACAACTGAGAGTAGTTTTTCTAAGTATAACCATAAACATAATGAAGTGTATGCTGCCAAGTGTCAGGCCACAAATACAGACAGACACACGTGTGGTCAACCTGCCCTCCATTTCTAGGAAAAGTGCCATTGGCCCAAATAAACTAAGTTTAAATCAGGCAGGAAATCTTTGCCAGGCTTGACCTAGACTCATATACATTGGTGATTCATGGTTTTTGCCCAGCCCTGCAGCTGTGTTGGTTTATGAGCCATGCAGAAGTTCAGGCCTATCCACACTGAAGGGCCAGTTGCCCGTTACCTTTTTGTCTTCCAGTATGAGTCTGTGCACTAGTAGTCTGGCAGTGGGCTAGTTTAGTTTGTGTAATTTTCTGTCATAAATTCTGAAGCAGTCTGTCACATCCCTAGTGAGAGTGTAAGCTTAAATGATCTATGTTTTTCCTGGACAATGAATGCTTTCAGGAATTGTTAAAATATATCAGAATGTTTTGGTACCATGCATTTTTGTAAGTGATCACTGTTGAAATCAGCTCTCATTCCTCCTTCTCTAACTGTGAAGCTAAATAAAAAGGAATGACACAGGGGGGTGGGAGCAGGCACAAGTGACCTGGGAGGAATAGATAGACCCCATCTGAGCATGCAGGTATAGAGTTAAGAAAGCCAAAGCCCCTGTAGACCTGAATATAGCAAGAGATGTGAAGGGCAGTGGGAAAGGTTTCTACAGGCACATCAACAGCACAAGCCTAGGGAAAATCTGGGCTCACTGATGAATGGCTTTGGGGACCTGATCCTAAAAGACATGGAGAAGGCCAATGTACTGAATGCCCTCTTCACCATGATCTTTACTGGTAAGACTGGCCTTCAGCAGTCCTAGGTCTCTGAAAGCAGTGGAAAAGTCTAGGGCAAGGTAAACTTATCTCTGGTGGAGGAGGATCAGGTCAGGGAATATATAAACAAACCAGACACACACAAGTCCCTTGGCCTTGCTGGAATGCACCTACAAGTGCTGATAGCATTGTGTCAATTATCTTTGAAAGGTCATTGTGGTTGGGGGAGGTTTCTGAAGACTGGAAGAAAGCAAATGTCCCTTTTATCTTTAAGAAAGGAAAGAAGGAGGATCCAGGGAACGACAGGCTGGTAAGCTTCACATTGATCCCTGGGAAGGTCATAATGAGGAAGGAATAATCCTGGAAGCCATTTCCAAATATATGACAGACAAGAAAGTGATTGGGAGTAGCCAGCATGTATTTGTGATGGGGAAATAACGTCTGACCAACCTCTTAGCCTTTCTCAGTGAGGCAATTACCTCTACCGGGGTTGCACATAAGCATTTACCGTTGATACTGGTGAGGTACTAAGTATTTGTGTTGCTATGCAGGATTGTGACTGTGTTCTGTTTATCAAGCACTACCACTTCTTGGGCTTTTCTTGCTTAATATACCACCTAGTCCTAAAATCTTCTGTAAGTGTATATTCTAAGTTATGTCAATGTACTAGTTGTTTTCAGCTTCTCTTTCATTTTAGCTAAAGTAATTTCATTTGCAAGCTAACACCTTTAAAATATGCTTTGCTTTATTATAATAGAGATGTGAAGGCAAGAGACTGATCTTTATTTCTGTTCACAGTGGCATAATACAGTTTGGAGTTATTAAAAAGCAGATTATATTTATTCTGTCATTCTACTAGTCTATCATTTCTTTTCTGAAAGCACTGGAAGTTTGGTTAAAATAAAGTGTATTAACAAAAAGGAAAGTGCTTATAGCTAGCTAGCATAACACATACTAATGGCTAAGTTATGACTTTGATTATAGCTGGATGCCGTGATAAAGGACAAGATTGTCCCGATTTTCCCTGTGTACAGGTCTATGATTTATGAATTTAACTAGCTTTCAGATTGCATGCCTACTTCTCAAAATGTCTGACTCTTTAAGCATGATTTCAGCACATTCTTAACATAAGCTTTCACTGGGAGGCTTTTATTTTTGTTCTCTAGAATTTCTAGATCACAGGATAGCTGGGATTTTGGCACCTTCTAACTTTCTCTTACACAGTGCATACTGTGCTCAGCGCATGCAGCCCAGTTGCTGCATGCCCATCTCTGTGTCTTTGGGGAAGTCCTCAGGGAGTGCTGGTCTGTAGGTGCTTCCTCCTCCAAGTGGGTGCTTCCTGCCTTGGTGTGTTGTGGTACCAGGCTTAGTGTGAGCACATCTGTTGTCTCTGCTTTTAGTGCAGGAGGTATATGAGGCTGACAGATTGAGGCTTAAGTTCAGATGAACCATAGAATCATGTACCTTGGGAGGGAGCTGTAGAGGTCATTTAGCCCAAGCTTCTGCTCAAAGCAGGTCTTAATTAGGGCAGGTTGCTCAGGGCTGTGTCCTGTCAAGTTCTGGGTATCTCAGGGGTGGAGATACCATAACCTCTCTAGGCACCTGTTCCAGTAGTTGACCATGCTTGTGGTAAAAAATGTGTTTTTTCTATGACAAGGTGGAATTTCAATGTTCCAGTTGTGTGTCATCCCTTCCCAGTGCACCCTTGAGAGGAGTTTGGCTCTGTCTTCTCAAATGTTCCCACTAAGTAGTTGAAGACAGCAGCACGATCTCCCTGTGGCTTTTTCTTTAGGGTGCACAAACCTGGGGCTCAGCCTCTGCTAGTACGTTTTGTGCCACACTCCCATGACCATCCAGGTGGGGCCTCAGTTGGACTTGTGCCAGTATTTCAGTATCTGTCTTGTACTGGGTGATCCAAACTGGGCAGAGAGCTCCATGTATGATCTCACAAGTTCCAGAGACAGGCTGCACACTCCCAAGCTAGGTGCTGCCTGTTCGTCCTGTTCATTGGCTTTGTTTTGTGCTGGATTACCTATTGTTGTGAAGAATTTTGTGTTCTGATGAATAACCAAAAGAAGCATTTCTAGAACATGAGTTCAGAGTTGCAATGTGTTATTAATTTCAATATTATTAGTCTTACGTAAGTCTGAGAATTATTATCCACTTACAGTTCAAAGATAAGCAGTTTGATGAAAAGCTTATGTTAGCATTCAATGTGTTATTTAAAAGTTCAGTGCATTTAAAAAATACATAGTTGTCTGTCAATAAAAAGAGAATCTTTCCTATCTGGCAAAAAATTTTGTGTCAGCTGTAGACCAAAAAGTATTAGGAAAATTATTCCAGTGATTGTACCTTATTTTCCTCCACTGAGACAGATGGCAGTTTTTATGATTTGAAGTCCAGAGTATGTTTTCTCAAACCTTGCCTTGGTTAGTTGCAGGATTGCTGGTAGATTGGTTTTCTTGATGTTTTTGTATTTTCCTTATTTGCTTGTGTGGGAACAGTGAGCAAATGCTATTGATGAGCAGCTGCTCAAAGAGAACATGAACAGAAGCCGTGACAGCAATTTATATCAGTCTGATAGCACCTGCTGTCACCTGGCTTCATCCCTTCATGAAGGAGTAAGAGATCCAGGGCATGGTTATGTGGTTCTCTGCTTCCACCTCCAGTTACTGTACTGAACCCCATAACCATCTCATAGGGAACAGGAATAGGGACATGGCATACTTTGAAGTTCAGATCTTTATTTCAGTATTTTTGAGCTGGCTGAAAAGTGACAGCAGTCATATGCACATAGGAGTTGGTCATAAGAGTAAAAATCGTAACAGAATTCAGACCCATTATGTTGGATTTTTCCCGTCTAGGAAAGAGTCCTTGCATGGCTACAATAATTTTATAGGTCTGAAACTTAGTGGCAACAGTTAACGCAAAATTTTAAAATATAAACAATCATCATTTAAAATATCAAATGCAGCAGCTGAGAGGGAACTCAGGATGGCAGCTGTGATGTGCTGTATTGATAAATCAAAATCATAAATTCAAAACATATGTTATGATCTCAGTAATGTAATCCAGATTATGCATTAGAGGGTAACAGTTGTGCATTTGCAGTGCTAGAAGTTTATTTTGCCTTTGACCTGATGCCTTGACGTACACTGAAGGTACAGTGTTGCTGAGTTGTGATAAGTTGTATTTGTGCTCATTTGGTACTATCAACCTAAGTTTCTATTCAAATGAGACATACAAGTTTGATTTACAGTGTAAAACTATGAAGATTCTTTGGAATAAGAATTTTATTTCCTTTTCTTTGTTGCGTAAGATGCAGACAGAACTTTAAGGTACCAAAATTTGGGGTGAGGAGAAGCTACTTGCTGTGGTAAAGCCTTAATGTGAGTGTGAGAGCATTTTTATACAAGTGATGAGAACCTCCTGGACATGATTGACTTAAATTAGCTTGATTGCTTTTTATGAATTGCAGCTGCACTATTTAGCATAAAAATGCAAAACATCCAAAAATCATTTGCCTTGCAGTGTAGTAGAAAGATGGTTTTAGTTAGTCTTTAAGATGTTTCAAATGTTTATTCTACACAGATTCTCTGAGAATGGATCCAGAACGTATCTAGTTACAGAGAATTAGTACAGATATTGTAAACTTTGAGAAAATTAATTAAGGAAAATATGCTGCTTTATGAATTACAGATTTAGGATTTGGGTATTTTTCCTTTTAACTGTGTTAGTAAGTTAAACTGTTCAAAGATACTTTTTATAGTGGTATAATCAGGTATCTGCTGTTAAAAACTAAAAGAGAAAGACTAGAACTTTTTGTGTGATGTACAGTTGTCTTGCTCTCTCAACCAGTGGGTGGCATGGTTGAAAGAGAAATCTGGAAGTTATGTAATAATAATTTTCTTTCGAAATAAGAGGAGAAAATTTTAGGCTAGTGTTGACAATTGCAATGAGTGTTGAAAACTTGGCTAGGGAAAGGCTGCTACTGTTATTTAAAGCCTATGTTCTGTATATTGAGTTTCAATATCTGATGTCCATTTGCCACCTGCATTTCCTTTTTGTAGGACTTCACTGCTTGCAAGCTTGGGATCCTGTCTTTGTTTCAAAGGTTTCTGCTTTTCAGTGGCTTAATGAATTATATAGTATGGGACCTTGAGGCTAAGTAGGTACTTCTTTGTATTCCTTGGATGCTTAATATTATCTAATTCACGTGACAGATATTCATGTATAGATAACTTGCATCATTTACTGTTATTAATTATAACCAGCAGTCATGCTGAAGAAGAACCCTTATTGTTATGCCAAGCAATAGATTATATTAAAGAATAAGATTTCCTGAAGTCAGTCTTTTATACACTTTTAAGTGTTTTTGATACAGGATGCCTACATTGAGGTCAAAAGCTTTCTTGATTCTTTAGAATCATTTACTCTTACATGGTCCTAGGATGATGATGCCAGTTTAAGTTTTTTGACAGATCCTTGGAATTAAGATTTTCAAAATGGACAAAATAGCTAGTTAAGGGCATACTGAATGGTAAAATTTCAGGGGCTGAATGGCTATTAAAGACAAAAAGTTAAATATTTGGATATACATATATATAAAATATAAAAGTTTGTACATACATATAAAGAAATCACAAGAAAGTATGGAAACTATTTTATTGTATTACTATGAAAAGACACATTGTGCTCCTCAGGGTCATTCTTTGTTATATTTTTGTCATTAAAAATCACATCTACATACATCATTCAGCAAATAATGTTTTAATATTCTTTAATCCTCTGTTAGGTCTTGCAATCCAGTGCAGAGAGGAATGAGAGTAGAGGGTTAGGTTTCTTCTTTCATAAATAATAGAAGGGTTTGGAAAGTTTCAGTTACAGAGGCACTTAATTGCATCTGCACAAGTTTACAGGCAGACTGCAGAGGCATTACTGAGGGTGTAATGTATACGGGAAGAACAAAGGCTGACTTTCCCATTCTAGATTTAATTTTCAGGAATGATAGGCCTAAAAAACCACTCATTTTTTGTAAAGTGAGATGGAAATCGGAGGCTAATACACCTATGTATCCACAGATATGCTTTTGTAATGCAATCTTAAAGTAGATCTATATTTAATAAATTAAACTGTCTGTGGTTGGTTTTATTCTCTAACTAGTAGCTCTTCACTTTTTAATGATTTAATTTATTTTTTTTTTTTTAATTTCCTCACTGAAGGAGTACTTGGAAATTGAATTCTCTGAAGTGTCATTTTAAGTGCCAAAGTGCTTACACATTTTGCTATTTAGTTGAACTGTGTGAAATGTGTGTCACTACATAGGATTATATAGGGAAAGGCACTGGGTGTTAAGACAGCCTGACAGCTACAGAGAGAAATATTAGCACTTCTTTAACCTGTCCTTTTTAACTTGCTGGATTAGAAAGATGCGGATTTTCTGGAGGTTGGTTTGTTGAATGTTTTTTGCTTCTCCTTGAGATGGTACTGTGATACTTGTGTGTGCTGATAAATACAATGAATTTTGCATAAGGCAGGATCCCATGTGTTAATCTATGCTAAACTTTACATTAAGAGTCCTTTTACACTGACATTGTCCTGTTTTGTGAAATGTGTCTTTATTTTCCCAATCTTGTGAGGAGACTGGAAAAAGGAGCAGAATTTCACCCATGTGCAGAATAATCTATGTCTGGAAAAATGATTACTTTCAGAGTACTTTCCAGGAAAAGGAAAGCAGATGAGGAATGATAATTATTTATTTTTTTTTTTTTTAGAATTTTCTTGAAGAGCATATTTATAAGACTCCATGTTCATGTCAACTGTCAGAGACTGAGGAATGAATTTTCATACTCAGGTTTCATTTCCATGACTCGTAATCTGCTTTCACATAGCCTCTACTTCTGTGTTAAATTATTTATACCCTGATTTTTTAGCAGATAATACTCATTTATGCATGAGTATGCATATACATATATATATGCACTAAATATATATAGACTAAAAAGAATATACATTAAAAATATACATACTATATACACTAAAAAGAATATTAAAAATGATTAAATAGTAAACATTTTATAAAATGAATGTTTCTTACATGTTTTCTATGGCATATTAGCAAAATCGTTTCCACGGTCATTTATATCTTCATATTTAAGGATAACCTCAGTTGAAAAGGTTAAAATCCTAGAAGTGTTTCAAAGATACACTGTGAAGTACAGAAATAATTAGTAAAAGTCTTTTGAATGCCTTCTATTCAAAAAGCAGGAATTCTGGTGATATTTTTTGTGGAACAAAATAGTTGCTCAGAGTTTGCAACTTCATTACTAGCATAGGATTTAGAGTAGAATTTTACCACTTCCATTCCCAGACTGGATAGCAAGCTTGAAACAAATGGTAAAAATCCATTTTTACCTAAAGTAAAAACATACATTATTTTCAGTATCTCCCTTTGAGTTTGCTGTAAGAGATTATTTCTCTGTTATGAAAAAAATTTTCATTTAGCCATTTTTAGAGTGCCACTGTACATCCATTTTAGGTATGGAATCTCTTAAATTAGCAGTGTCTTTCTTTGAGAAGTGTCTAATCTGGTAAGGCTTTTCGTGTCATATCATGTTGAAAGTGGCAGGAGAATGAGGTCTGTCCAAGAATGGTAGAATTTGTGAAATACTGGCTGATATAGAAACACTGTAGATAGTGTGGAAGAGGAAAGACCAGGCTGGAGGAAATACTGTTGAAGCATCTGAAGACCTGATATTGCGATGAGGTGTATTTAATATTTTCATTGCATAGCTTGCCAAACTTTGGAAGCACATTCGTAAGATTTCATGGAGAAGCACAGATTTGAGCCACTAGCAATGCTGAGGAGATTTGGATGATCTTGAATTCTGGAGTGAGAAAAACAGATGAGATGTGGTATTATGAAATGCAGGGTTATGCCCCTGAGGACTGAAAACTGGAGCTTCTATAATGTAAAAGTTGAGGTAAAGGTAGTAATAGTGTGTTAGTCAGAAGATTTACTGGTTAATCACCAGTAAAATGTGCCTGTGGAAAATCTGATCCTAGAAGATCAGAAGAGAGATTTCTGTTACATATGGGAAATATTTTAATGTAGTCTGTGAGATCTCATCTGAAAGGCAGTTTACTGTTCTGGTCCCCCAGGTTCAAGAGGGATTAATTCAGGGCACGAGAGGTGCAGAGGAAGGTTAGAGGGATGATCAGGAAAATGGAAAAACTTTGTTATGCTAAAAAGACTTGTCTCAAATGTATCATTGTATTGTGGTTTCATTTGTGGGGGTCATTTCAGGGAGGTCATTTTGCTTCTCACTGCTGTGAACTGGTGACATTGCTTTTTCAGTTGTGATATATTTGCTGAGGAATAGTAATTTCCAACTCAGGGATGAATGAGGTTTGAAACAACTTCAGATTGTTTACTTGTGGTAATCTGACCGGAATCTAAAATACTTTTTTGAAAAAAAATTTTTTTTTACTAGGTAGACTTGTCAATCTATGCTCAGAATCCTGTAGCAAGTATGTTGTATGTTATTTGATCATTTATTTATTTTTTCAATTATGTTATTTACATGTCACAGTCTGGCGTTCCAGCAGTTTGAGTTTGTTGTGTAGAAAATGTGTGGAGTGTTGGAACAAAAGGTTTACTGGCGCTTGAGGAAGGACAGGCAGGGGACATGAGGAGGGGGTGTCACCCTCTATGTCAGTGACCAGCTGGAGCTTATGGAGCTCCTCCTGGGGATGGATGAGGAGCCAACTGAGAGCTTATGGATCAGGATTCAAGGCAGGGCAGTGGCAGGTGACATTACAGTGGGGGTCTGCTACAGGCCACCCAACCAGGAAGACTGAACGGATGAGGCCCTTTATAGGCAGACAGGAGCAGCCTCACGTTCACAAGCCCTGGTCCTCATGGGGGACTTCAGCCACCCCGATATCTGCTGGGGGGACAACATAGCAGGGCATAAGCAATCCAGGAAG
>Ga0181612_177548_pt1 | contig 18144 bp, 11 predicted proteins | sample HoacroProtozoa21_FD_119630 | JGI IMG/M metagenome (GOLD analysis project Ga0181612, IMG submission 119630) | Hoatzin crop microbial communities from Cojedes, Venezuel. Combined Assembly of Gp0051906, Gp0051904, Gp0051908
CTCATGAGCAGGGGTACGCTTTCTTTGACCATCTTTTTCCGACTGACATACCTGTAGAAGCCCTTCATCTCACTGGCATGTTTTCTGTGTTGCCACCAGTCACTTACCTTCTGTTTTATTCCCTGAGAATGGTATGGATGAAGACTCGGACAACCTCAAATCCCTCAATACTGGCATGTTTAATAGGGGTCAATAACTGTATACAGCATTAAGCAAAGCACTGTTTAAAGAAGTGCAGATTTGCTCTTTGCCAATGTTTGGATAATTGTACTGGAATAAGGCAAGAAGTTAAATAGGAATATTTGTAACATTGCATTTAATTTTTTTTTGGTCTAAATATTTTGCCCTTGTTTTACTATCCTTGTTTCTAATTTATGAATGGAAAGAACCATGGTTTACATATCCAATAGCGAACTGTGATTATTGCTGCCAAAAGTGGTTGTTGCTTCTTTATGAGAGTGAGTTCAAAAAGGAGGAGGCAGAGTTCTGAAACTGAGCCCAGTCACTGATAAGTTTCTGAGGATAAAATGTGAGAAATGCCATACATTCTTGAAAGAAGCAACAGCTAGCAGAAAGCCTTTGGGCATAAATGAGAGATGAATCTTCAGACTAAAATGCAAAGAGCTATTACAAATATGGTGGAATATGGGGTGGAAATCCTACCTCTATTCATGTCAATGGAACAATTTATTTTATTTTTCTTATTTTTCAGTTAATTCGTTGAGACTTGTCATACTTCAGTACTTTATAGATAATCTTTGTGCTCTTGTAATCTGATCAAAGGTCCGTTGTGGTTTAGAAGACTAATTCTATTGACTCGAGTTGTTACATGAGCATTTTAGGTTGCCTTCAGAATAACATGCAAAAAAAAGCCAGTGTTTCACTGTACTTAAATGGCCAATTCTTCACATACTTGCCAAATACTCTCAGGAGACTATTAAAAAATCATGCATGTAACTCAACTTTTCTAAAATGGCATAATACCTTCATACCCAGACTTTTTTCCTAAATGAAATGAGAGAGAACTTGGAAAAAAACCAGTTGTTTACTATATTTTCTGCAGTTGATTTTGTATTCCTTTTCAGTCCAAAAGGAAATATTGTTAAAATTGGGATATTTAATTTAATAGTGGAACAGTTATTGAGAACTTGATTATATTGCAAATACAGGGAAAATTCATTTTTATTAATTTTAAAGACTTCTTAATGGGTATTGATAATTCCAGCCTTCTTTTTTTTCTGAAATGTCCAGAGCTAGTTGGATGAAGTGTAGTTGATAGACAGTTAACTGAGCACCAACTTTTCCTCCCATCTTAAAGCAATTTTTTTTTCAATAAAACGTGTGATTCATATGAAAAGATATTACCTTATTTAAATTTTTTATGAAATAGGGACATTTGAAAAATATTGCTTGATGCTAGGAAAGTAATTGTTCTATTAAGAGAGCTGAATTCTGAATTATTATTGAAGATAAAGGCATTTCCGTAACTGCAGGTGTTGGATGTTGTCATTTTGGCAAAATGAAATAACCAATTTCTCATATTTGCTATATTCTTTTCTCACGTGGGTTCAGACCTCCAAAGAATTTCCAAAGAAATAATCTGCAGCTCAGATTTAAAATATCTGGAGAGGTGGCAGATCCTTGACCTGCTACTGGTAAAGCAACCTTCCAAAATTCCCTAGTGTAGCCAGTAAATTTACTTGGCACTGTAGTTGGTAATGAGATTTGTTACTTCTAGGGCAGTGTTTCCCTGTACCTGGTAAAATGTGCATTGGGCTTGGCAGCTTGTTCCATGCTGGTCTCAGCCTCTGGGCACCAAGGTGCTTGGGATTCTCCCTCAGCTCGGCTGTCACTCAGCTATTAAATGGGAACCACCTTCCTTTCCGTTGTTGTTTCCCACAGTGTCTGTTCTGAAAGGCTCATCATTCCATGTCTCCTATCCCCTTAATTGGAGCTTTCCCTCCCCAGCATCACCAGAAATTAGCATTTTATCCCACTCGTGCGCAGGGGGAAGGAAAGCTGGTAGCAAGTAACTTTGAGCAGGAATTTCCTAGGCTTAGTGAGCTATGAAGAAAATAGTATTTTTATCCTTCCTCAGTAGATTGATTTGGGTTTGCAATTTAATATATTTTATGGGGAGGATATATGATGCTCTGAAATAAAAACTTGACATTGGTCCATGGTCCACACAGTTTGGGACCTCTGCTGTGAGGTAACCTCTTGAGCAAACTTGTTCTCTCCCTTATGACTAGCAGACCATAAGTAACTGAATTTGTGGAGTGGTGTAGGGAAACCAAGTAACTTGAGGCAAGTAAAAGCTGATAAAATTACAGTCCTCACTTTGTCAAAAAGCTCAAAACTATGTTGGGCTGAAACTTACTAGTTTTAGAAATGAAATATGGACAATAAGCAGTGAGAGAACAGCAATTACTTGAATTCCAATGTCCTGTCAAAGCTGATTTACAGCATTCTCTTAGCCTTGACCTAGATGGCTTCTTCCAAGTTTAATGAAAACTGCAATTCAAAGTATTAGGCTTTTTTTTTTTTCTTCTCTTTCCTCTCCTTTTCTTTTCTATATTCTGTGCTTTCAAAGAAGAGTTCTCTATGTTTGAGAACATAGAGACAATAACAGTGTTTTATTGTGATCTAGACTAATTGCGGTATGTTTTCCCCCCACAGCTTTTTACACAAGTTTAATGAGAACAGCACAGCAGCCTATGCAGCATGCTTACTGAGTGAAAAGTAGGTCTTATTCTTGTTTACATATTCACAATGTGGGAGATCACCAAAGATATATAAGGGCTAATACACGAGATTGAGTAAAAGATGTATGCTCATGGTTACGTCATAGGATAATGTTTCTCACCTAGATACTTGAACATACATTAAAAAGATATACTGTGTTTTCTGTCAAACAGACAATTTCCCTCTTATCAAATAGGAAGTGGCCTAGTCAGTGTGAAAATCCAGAAAAATACATAGTATGATGCACACCTGGTTTTTTTGAGACTTTGAAAAGTAAACCTCTTTTCAGATGTGTCAAGCATAATGCTTTCTATGGTGAAATTGCAGGAGTCAGAGCATAGGAAGAGTATAAGTGAATGTTGCTGGCCATAAAAAAAAAAGCATCCTCCCTTTCATTTCTTTGTTTATTTTGGAAAAGAATTGGTTTGGGGTTTTTTCGGTTGGTTTTTTGTTTTGTTTTGTTTTCTTTTTTCTTAATGATGATGTGGAATTTTGTGAGATGTGACCTTTTATTTCCTTTTTTCCTTTTCCATGTCCATGAGAGAGCAGCATACCCTTTGCTCTGAGCTGTCATGTTAAGCGCACAGTAGTGACTAGGCCAGTGTGCTGTTCCTAGCAGGGACTGGCTGCAGACCCTGGGCTTGGCTGGTGCTTTGGCCTGCCCTGCTGCTGCCCAGATGTTCTCCTGCCTTCTGAGGCTGGGGGTGACCAAGTTCTTATTTGGGCAAACTCATGTTGTGCAATTAGTGTAATTCAGCTTGAACGTTATACAGTTCATCATTTGCTTTATCTCAGTATGAAATTACCCTTTTAAGAAGTATCCACAGCCATTATTTTCAACCTTCCTGGCAGCTGTAGAAATTCTTTATTTTTGTAGCTGTCTTGTGACAGTCACATCAAAAGATATTTCTCATCATGCTGCAGGGAAGTGATTGGTTTAACACACATATTTTTACCCCTTGTCTGTTGTTTTCCCTTTGCTTTGTTTCTGTAATTGACTGAAATACAGGTTTCTCTGATGAAGCTTAAGAAAAAATACCAAGTGTGCTAGTTTCCTGTCTTTGTGTGTCTGTCTCCTCATCTTGCCTTACATGGAACACGTTTAAGTATTCCTAAATCTCCAAAGTGGCTGCCATTCATTCTGGCACTTGTGTGGTTCCATTTGGTGCTGCCATGTGCTGCAGCAGTCTGAGTTTTCTGTTCTCAGTAGATGGCAGGGGAACATATTTGCCTTTCTTTGGGAATACCAGCCTGGTGGAAAGGTTTGTGCTTTGTTTGTATGCAGGTCAGTCAAACAACACAGCCCACCTTAGAGCTCTAGACCTTGGTTTTGCAAGGTCTAAAGCATTTAGAAATGCTCAAGCAGTCCAATTAGCTTCAAAGGGGTTAAATATCTGAAAAGTATCTTAATGCTTGTATCTCTAGATGCATTGAGACCTTAACGTGTCTGTTGCTATTTCGTTTGCATTAAGCCCTCAGGTTCCAAAAATGGGTTGCACTTATCTTTGCTAAAGGAGACATCACATTTTCCTAGTGCAGTTCCTAGGCAAAATGAGTTCTGAGTTGTGAGGAAAATAAAGGTATCATTTAGCCTAATCCTTTCTGTCCTTATGGAGTCAACCTTTCCACGGTGATCTTCAAGATGCTACTGTGAGGATGAAATGTCCTAAACCGGGGAAGTTTATCTGTGTGTTGTTTGGAAAGGAAACAACATCCAGCCATTCTGTAGTCCTGTATTTTGTGTAGTGTATACTTTGCAGACAGCATTTAATTTTGTTAATAGAAAAAGCCTGGACTGTTCTATTTTGTCTTGCTTTATTTTGATTTGTTTTGGTTTGCTTGGCAGTAACATTTTTAGTATCTTCTCTGATACCTAATGCCTGCAAACCAGACATGGCTTTACTTTATTTTCCTGCAGGGTTTTTCCCCATCAGGGACTTTACACCTTTGTTCTTCTATTGCTCTGTATGCTATTCATATCCAAGTCCTCTGCTTTGCTTAGCCAGAATTTTTAACTCCTGGGTTCTCCATGTCTGTCTCATCTTTTGTTGCATTATAACTTTTCTTGGGGAAAGTTGAAGGATAGCAGGGTTCCTGGGTATCATTGTTCAACATTGCAGCAAAAAGCTTTAAATGATGTCTCCATTTTATCACCAGTACCTTGAACCTGCTTTGGAGATTTTTATACATATGTTGGTATAAAACTCTTACTGAGCTCTCTTGCTGCTGCTGAAGTGAGGGTGAGTGGTGGCAGTTCCTTTGATACCTGTGCTCAGTGGAGTGGCAAATAAAGGAGAGTTTTAGAGAGTTTGAAGGACTCTATGAACAAGCCAGATCAGCTTTTGGATGTTAGTCCCCTTGGCAATCAGACCCTTCCAACTCAACTATCTTTTCCAAGGTTGTGCAAGAGTCAGCCGCTAAATACAGCAGTATGTGTTTCTGTCCTTCTCCTTCCCCATTCAGCTCAAAACCAGCTGACACTGATGTTGTTGTAAGTGTTTGTTTACAGCTCATCCATCACCATAGCACTGAGGACCTCTTGGATGCAGAACATCCTGGCTTGCTGTATCTCACAACTGCAAGTAGTCATTTGTACTCTGGCTGCAGGTGGGCAGCCATTTCTAGGCCAATTGTCCAAACAGACCAACAGAGCCTTTTCCTAAGTCTGAGGTACAACTTTGGACTCTACTTTTACACCATCTCCCACACCTTCCTTTGGCACTGGAAGACCTGGCTGATTATCATGGTAGTGTTTGTAGTCCATGGTTTGAAAGATGAGACGGCTGGATGAAACATAGTCGAGTATAACATGCTGAAGTTGGATCATGTGCTCCAATAATCCTTTCTGCCTTAAAAACCTCTGTCCCCAATGTCCTTCAAAACAGTGAACTGGCCAGTTCTGGGTGGTTTCCAGAACTGTTCCTCCAGAACAGTTTCCAGAACTGTTACCCACTTTTTCTAGGCTTAGCTTTAGATCTAGCTTTCCTTTGGGCAAGAGAACATTGTCAGCACAACATATCATTTTGGAGACAGCTGCATAGATGTGAGCTAATGTTGCAAGAAAGAGAGAAGAGTGCCTCTGTATGCATGTCTGTGAGAGAAACTAACTCTGAGCAAAAAAAGGAGCTAGGTACAGCTCATTGTACTGATGGAGCAGACAAGAAACTTCTTGCAAGTAATGGGCATCTGGAAAGCCACCTGGGTTTTATTACTTCATCCATAGCTTAACAACTTGGGCTTCTGCCATCTAAACATTTGCCCTACTCTGTTGCCAAAATTCACTGCAGAGATAGTGCCAGATAGAAATAAAAGACAAGTGGGCAAAAGACTGTTTTAAGCATCTACTGTAAGTTAACACTCTATCAGCTAGGATGAGAAGTTTGGGTAGCTTTATCTGATTTGCTTCTCTGTCTGTTTCTGTTCTCTGCCTCTGTGCAGGAGCTCAGGTCCCAGAGAACTGCTGCAGTATTTCTGACCCACTTTTACAATACAAGGCTTTCAGATATCCCTCGGTAAGGTTCAAACAAAGCACCTTGACTGACTGAGAGTGTGTCTGAGCTGAGCCTCTAAACTGCTGAAGTTTTATTAATTTGTCACCAAAACCCCACCTGTGTTGCTAGAATCACATTTTCCGTTGCAGCTATCTCTTTATGGACAAGCTATTGTAATTTTTATTGGAACCAAAAAATTCCATATTCATGTTTTAACAGCAGAGATGGAGACATTATTTTTTTTTCCGAGTGCTTCCTTCATCCTGAGTGAACTCTGTGGTAGTGACAGTCGACATGCCTTTGGAGAGCCCTTGTACAAAAGGTATTCTGTTCTTAATCAAATGCTGAAGGGTACAGTGATGTGACAGGCTTCGAGGAAACTGTCTGAGGGGGTAGGCAGGCTCTAACAGAAAATGTTTAAAAGAAAAGAGAATGAGACAAAGGGGGAAAAAAAACCAGGGTCAAGACAAGGGTGTGGAGTTATAATCACTGTGGTTCTGACTGGAGCTTTGCTGTTCTGACAAAGGTCTGCTGCCTTCTTTTGCCATCTTTCCTTATTCTTTTCCTCTGTCCTCTTCCTGTGCCACTGTAGCAGGTGGGATGGATTCAACTAACCAAGCTTTATTTGTCTAAGCAAACCACCTGTCCTCCTTTTGCAGTCAGGGGAGATAAACAAACACTTTTAGGATGTGATTCAACTGACCTGTTTTTGAAGTCCATGTTAGCGTGATAGGAATGGTACCAGAACGTGCATTTCTCCCCTTCAGTCAAAAGGGGAAATTGCAAACACAGCCTAGGAATCTACTTTGTAAAATATTTTATATGGTCAGATGAATCATCCTGAGAAACAGACCAAAGCTATGGTCACTGTCTTGGTGTGCTGGTAAGTGTTGAGTTTTGGAGCTCAGTGGCTCTTCAGTAATTCAACAAAGGACGTTTTGAGAGACCGTTCTCTGTTCAAAAGCATGGTTTCCCTGCACAGCCACTGCTGAAGCTGGGAAGAAACATGGGGCTCAAAGAAACTGCCTAATACGGCAGATGATTAGGTCAAAATTTGGACTACTTGTGTCATTAATAAAGCATATGGTCATAAATTAAGGACATCTTTGGGACAAGGATTGAGAGCACGGAAACACCTTCAAAGGCTGCAGTAAACCTCATATAAGACCTCTGGAGCCAAAATTATGAGAGAACTTGAAGCTTAACAAAATAGAGTTAGGAAATCATAAAAAACGCAACAACAACAAAACAGGACTAATCTGAGCTTTCATGCCAATAATAGCCTGCCTTTGGGGTTGCTGGTGTGAGAATGGATTTACACTGTCCTCTAGGAAGGGAGGTTGGATCCTCAGATAAATAACTCCCCTCCCCCCTTCTTTCTGTTAAAAAAGCAGAAAATTGAAGTATCGGTTTGTTTTGAGATCTTTTTACATGTTTTTGATGCTTCATCCTTTCTACTAAGAAATGTTTTGTTCCAAAAGGATTAAAATGAAACATTACAGTGTTTAAAAGTAGTTACTTCTTTGTCATTTTTTTTCCCTTCCTAGAACTCTTTCTCAAATTCAATCTGAATTTATGAGTATTTCCGGGTTGCTCCCAGCTATGATTGAATTTAGCACCTGGTGAAAATGTTTCATCGTTTCCTAATGTGTCTTTGTCTTCATATAGATGATTTCTTATATAAATGATTTCTTGAAGACTCTTTGTTCCCAACTTATTTTCTATTCTTTTTTGTGTTTGTATTGCTGTTAAATTCATGCTTCCAGTCAGGACTGAAGGCCTCTTGAATCAGGCATCCTGCCAACACAAGAAAAGCAGTGGTGCTTACTCTAAAGAGGTCTGACTGCAGCAAGGAAGAAATGAAAAAGTACTTAGCATAATTTCAGAGAACTTTCGTTGCTGAACTTAACGTTATGTTACTTGTCTTCAGGTCCTTAGCCACGATCTTGAAAACAGTTTCAAGTCTCTTTATACTGCTATATAGGAATGGCCATTAGCCTGCATATCGGTTGGTTTTTAGGGTCTGAAAAGGTACATTTGCAACAGTGAGTTGGCTCTGTGTCTTCATCAGTGAGAAGCACTGTCCTTGGCTCAGCAATTATGGATGAGTTCTTGGAGCTCCTGCAAACTTAAATAAATATCAGTAAATAAAGGGCTGACTTGACACTGCAATAATTCCTGTCCTTGTACAAGGTAAGTCTGGCACTTTCAGACTTGGAGAAAATGGTTCTGTGATCCTTGCTTAGCAGAACATGCCAGTGGATCTTCTTGAGGGGCTCTGTGCACCAGATGGATTCATTCAGGAGTATGTGTAAATCAGTTCAAAGACAGAGATTATTCACAATTCATCAGAGGTCTGTATCCTCAAGAAAGTGTCCTTCTAAGTGTATGTAAGGAACAGCAATGCTCTTGAAGAACTACAACTACAGATCAGCCACTTATGCTTTGAAAAGGGCTGTAAGCATTTTGTTTTCACGCAAAGTAATTTTCTGTATTTCTGTTTAGATACACTTCCGCTTCCTTATGCATGCACAAGTGAGAAATAATAAGATATTGGAAGAAGGCTTAGCTCTATGATAGTCCCAACCCAGCGAGTAGTGCAGAACCCACAGTAATATTTACTCTTTGGAGAATCCTTGGTAAGATTCCCATGTGAAGGGGGTGGTGGTAAAATTATGTACCATTAGTGGCTACTGGGGTTCTTCCACCTGTAACTGGCAATTGGATCTAGGTAAAATGGCTGAGATACTATTAACAAATAGAGTTCGTACACATCTGACACCTCTATGCAAAAGTCTGAATTTCACACAAATCAAGTAAGTATAGGGAGTGGCAAAAAACCCTAACCAACCCACCAGAAATGTTTTATAGATGTTTCTGTGTCTAAATGCCAGTGCATGGTATTTGGTTGTTCTCAGAAAACAGCTACATCTGGGTGTTGGGGTTTTTTTTGAAAACTGACATAAAGATGTGCTACTCTGTTTTTGAGATGCTGAAATTTGGGTGGGAATAGCCAGGAGGGTGGTCCTGGGAATTAAGATATCCCATTTTCATACTCTATTAGCTATAAAGCTTGGAATATTTCTTAGCAAAAAAAACAAAAACAAAACACACAAACTCCTAAAATAGAACTAACTTTTGACATTTTCCTAGTTAAAGGTCAAATAAACTTGACTTGATACATTTATTTCTAATACTGAAAAAAATGAACGTTGTCATAAATCTAAAACAACTTTTACCTGCAGAGAAATATATAGGTTACTATTAGTTTTGACTGATATAGAATTAAATACATGAACTGTCAACAGTTTGAATTTAAACCCACAAAATGAAATCCAAATGTGATCTATCCAATTAATTCAGTGCAAGTGGATCTATTGCCAAGAAGGAGAAAAGGCGAAAACAGAAGCTGAGGAAAAAAAAAATCAGATCCACTGTGGGATTATATAGTGGGTAATACAAACGTCTGGACTCTGTCTGTAATTGAAATGCATCTCTGCTGTCAGGTGTACCTGGTACCTAAACACAGAGTTTGAAAATTCATTCTTCAGTTAGAAAGGGGCAAAAAAACTCTAATAAAAATTTAGTAGATGAGTAAAACGCATTTAATAAAAAGTCTGTGTATTGGTTTCCATGCAGTCCTGACCAGTTGGTCGCTTCCTGTTTCCGTTGCTGAATACTGCTACCGCAGTAAGACAATATATAGCCACGGATATTACATTGATTTACTGAAAGGGTACTGCAGGAGAACAGGAAACTTAGTTGGCCAGTGTTGCACTTCCATAACAAGCATTACTGCCAGATAATTAACCTTGCTGTTTGTTTAGCACCCTCAGAAAGCTTCATTAGTGATGCAGTCAATTATCTTCTGGTAATGGCTACTACAGAAGGTAGAATTGCTTAATTAAAATTATTTAGACCAAAGAGGCTGTATGATTGGATAACAGATATTGGAATGGAATAGAATAATCTCTCTGAGCTACATACCTCATCTAAGTCTTGTATTTCACATTTCAGAATGCCAAATTCTGCATCTTTTTCCACACAAAAATAACAATAAAGACAATAATAATTATGTATTCATTCTCCCACCTACATACATTTCCTTTCTCAATAACCTCCTTTTATAAAGCAGCTACAGTGGGAGGAGGAAAGAGCTAAATCGATCACGCAGACTGCTTTAAAGAGTAAGGACAGAAGTGGGTCCATTGCATGGATGAAATGAAATGGAGGGAAGATTATTGTTGGTAAGAGATGTAACTCACAGCTACGCAGGTACGTGTTAGGTGTTGCTGAAGAGGGTCTCTTGATGGCCTCCCCTGATGAAAGTGATTTGATTTCTTCCCCCCTCTATGACAATTTGCATTCCCACATTCTTTATAGATCATCAAAGAAGTGGAAAGAGGCCTGAGTTTTTAACAGTTGGCCTTAGAGCAGGACCATCTTTGAAGTTAAAGGTTGATTGATATGGAGATACAGCTTTGGGTGTCTGTTTCAGTAAAGCTTGAAGATAAGGTTTGTTCTGCATGTTATAAAAGGCTTCAGAGCTTTGGTCCCACTTCCAAGAGCACTTGAAAGCCCAGTGGGTCCTTTAGTACAGACTTAAATTGACTAATTAGTCTTAGAGCTAGTTCTGTACTCCCAGACAAGTGAGCCCTTGACTGATGTGTGTTTTGCGAACAAAAGCCCCAGTGGGATGGAATTGTATTAGTAAAACTGTTCTTTTACTAGTCTGTCTTTTCAGTCACAGGTGATTTTCCTGTGTGGATGTAGATTTGCAGCCTTACTGGTCCACTTAAGTCCACGGTAAGAACTCTGCTGTATGTACAACGTAAAGTTGTTATTGTAATGATGCTTGTCATAGCAACCTTAATCTAGGCATGGTATATGGCTTATTCAATACCTGGTATTTGTTTCAAGGGCCATATTTTTAAAGGTGTATAAAAGTCAAATACGTAATACAGGTGAGGGGAAAAAACCCCACTAAAGTAAAAGGAATAGATGAGAACATCCATTGCAATCCGGCACTTAAGATACAAATCTAGGCTAGAAAATCTGATTCTGGACAGGCATCTGTGCACCAGATTACCTTGAAAAACTGGACTCCTACACTATGTTTGATAATGGGACTTTGGCTTCTATGTCACCTATGCACATTTTAAACCTTCGTCTAAACTTTGTGAGTTATGTTCCTTTTGAGTGAATTGGTAGTTGTTGTAGAATAGACTCTGAAGGTAGAAGCTTATGAGGTGAAGGAAATCCTGGTGCAATGAAGTTAATGGCAGAATTCAGGTTGGTTTCATACAGCCAAGATCACATGTATGATTTCTGTACCAGGCTCTGAACTCCTAGTCTTAAATACATCTCTAAAAACTATAGCCTTTTTATCCCCTGAAAACCATAGAAAACATGAAAGATTATAGCTGAAATAATATTTGCTGTAGTATCTCTATCTGTAAATAATCTCTGCTATTAAGAAAATAATTGTGATCCTTTCTGCTAATACTGTCTCAAAAGAATAACTGCAGGCACGGTACCAAAAGTAGGCACCCTTCCTTACTCTTTCAAAAAAACTCAAACCAAAATGCAGGAATAAGCAAATACCTACTTAAGAGACACTGCTTCTTTGCTAAGCATGCAATTAACCTATGGACCTTACTGCCTTAAGATATTATTGAGGCAAACAATTTAGATGGATTCCAGCAAAGCCTAGCTATTTATATAAATAGTAAGAATAATCTAGATCTATAGTAGCTGCCATAACACATAACGAATTTAGGAACTCAGAGTTAAAGACACAAGTAAGATTACTAGCTCATAATTTTACCTTAAGTCTTGTCATGTTCAGTGTTTTAACAAAGCCTCAATTCTAAAGCATTGTTGTTCTGTAAGAAGTTCAACATTCTCCTTTAAAAATGTGTAAGATGTATATTGCTTCTTCTCTTGAGAAGTCTGAAAAAGTGAAAACTGGAATTCAGATTACCAGAATGCTTGCTTTCTACTTGAAAAAGAAAACATTTAAAAGCCAGAGATGTCTTGTACTCAAGGTCACGGTTCTTTGTGGAGCTGACCTGTAAAGTTTGAATATTAGTGGCAATTGCAGAAAGACAAGCACTGCTCTGTGCGGTACCGTGGGGAAAGGAAACATTCGTGTTGACAGCTGATGCCCTTTCAATACCAGCTCCGAGTTCTGTGAGCTGCACATGGGGACAGAAAGATGATAATGATCTCTGTCCTCTGTTGTAATAAAGCCACACTAGAAATTCGAGGGCAAATGCAGGCTTTCTCTAGAACATGCCAGAGACCTCTCCAGATAAATGAGAAGTTTCATCTTTGAATAAGTTACTGTACTTCAGCAACACACACCAGCAGAGCTATAGCAGAGATAAGCATGTATGTGTGAGGATATTGGTCTAAGGCAAATATTCATGTGGCTTCTTTCTAACCATCTCTGGAAGTATTTAAAAGACGTGTAGATATGTGGCACTTAGGGACATGGTTTAGTCAGACCTGGCAGTGTTAGGTTTACTGCCAGACTGGATGATCTTAAAGGTCTTCTCCAAGGTAAATGCTTCTATGATTCTTGTTTTAAGTTAGTATAACTTGAATTATTGTGCTGTTATTACAATCTATGGAGCTGCATATAGACAATTCTGCAACTGACAGTAACTTTCTAAGAGTCTGCAAATTTGTTTATCTCTGCTGCCCAAAAAAGTCCAGCCTTTAACAGATCATGTTGCAATACCCAGTAGGGTGCCAGAGTGTTTCCAGATGATTGGAATGTAAACAAAACATAGGCATCTTGCTCAAAATAATGAAACTAATAAACTAGATTGTCTTGACTGGTAGTCCTCACATTTTTCTCACTTGCTTCATGGCAATAAAAATGATGGGCTTTGTAGAAGTGCTGGTAGATATGAGAGAAGGGACTGACCTAGGACAGGGCAACATTTCTGCACAGCAGGAAAATTACCTTTCTTTTTCAGAAATCTGCATAAAAGTTCAGAGCATTTTATGGGTAACCTTTGTATTTGCTCCTTCCTTGTTCTGCACAGAGCACTGGCAATGCTGCAAGGACACTCTGCAGCCTAGAGCAGATGCTAGTACCACTTTAAATTAGCTCTTAACATTCAGTGATTGATTTGCAACCAAGTGCCCTTAATTATGTTTGTTCCCCCCAAATACCGTCAACTCAAAATAGAACATCAAGTGAGAGAAAGTACAAACAGATTCAAGTACATGACATACAATTACTGTATGGAAACAATAAAACAGGGAAAAAAATAGAAACCACTTCAAATCTTATTTCCTCCAAAAAGAGAGTGTAATCAAGGTATAATGAGCATTGAAATTAATAAATTAAAAATAAATGCCCATAAGAGGGAGAAAAAATATGTTAATCAGCTGGCAATTATACTTTTGGCATTGTAAATTAATTCCCCAAATGAATCTCCTTCCAGCTTATTTCACTCCATTATCTTTTTTCTTCCTTAATTTTTATCTAATGATTAGCTTTTCTGAATTCTGTACATAATGATAATTTTTAAAAACCAAAGGTGTTTATTTAAACACAAAAAGAAGGACAGTGTGTCAAACGCAAGATTATGACATTTTGTCCTTTCCAATCTATGAAGAACAGAACAGAAATGTCCTCATAATGAAGCTGTCCTTTTAGAGTGTTCTCTTTTTTCTTTTTTTTTTCTGGATTGAGCCTTGTGGCATTACTCATCTTTTCAGTAATAGAAATGATTCTCAGTTGTCTTCCAACTACCACTGAACAGCAATCTGCAACAAAGGTCATCCATTCCAACTCCTCCATCTTCTTTGCTTCACCCTCAAGTACTAAGAGGCTTGCAGGCAGCCTGAGAAATTTTAAGTTAAGGAAGAGGAGGAAAAAATTCTAACTCTGCTTCGTGACAGTTTCTTCTCAATTATGTATCTCCTGATTTAATCACAATATCATCTTCTTTCTGCCCATGTATCAAAACCTGCAGTAGCTAGACAATTATTGATGCTAACCTGAAATAAAGAAGGAAGTAATATATTAGATAGCATCCAGGAAAGTGATTTAATCTTGGAAGTAATTAGGGAAAAATAAACAGCAGCTGCAATACTTTATTTGCTTTTATTTCTCCTACTGCCCCACCAAAAAAACCCCAGAGGTGTCAACATCATACTTTGTAGATGAAAATTCTTGAAATAGAGTGAATGTCCGTAAATGTAATTTACTATAACAATGCAGTTCAGAGGAGGTGAGACAAAAAGCCATATTGTTCCTGACTTTCTGATGTACAATGGAGAAGAGAAATTTATTGTGGAAGCAGGAGGAAGGACAGAAGTAACACATAAACCAAGGTGTCACTAAGATTTCAGAACTCAGGCAGTTTAGGTTCTGCTGTACAGTGAGTATTTCCTATATATGGGAAGCTCAGACACTGCTGTCCTGTCCTCTTTGGAGCTAGGTTCAAGGGTAAGGTGTCAAGCAGACATGAAATCTACATTTTCCTGCATGGCAGTTTGCCAAGTGTTGAGCTTGGTGAGCTGAGGAAGAGGGATTCTCTGGGTTTCTCCCTCTGCTCTGTTTATCAAGTACCCTCTACTCTTAGAAGAAAAACATATCAATGTGCTACTTGTACATCTACCTGGGTCTGTTTCCACCATCTGACCAGAAAAGGACTCAACTATGCTTCTTCCTCCTGTCTGTCCTTCCGTCCTTTCCCCTTACACCAACCAGGTTCTCTAGTATCTTGTGGAACAATGACTCTGGGATCTTCACAACATGGTGGAATTTTGCATACATCCTCTCCTGCTGGCATCCTCCCAAGCAACACCTATGCTCCTTGGAGCTGGGGTGAGGGGAATAGAATGATGTGCCAGCCAACTTGAGCCACTATATCTGGTGTAATGCTGAGAAAGGAAAAATATCCCGAACACTGGCAGAACAGAGGTCTGCCTGATGGGCCGAATGGTTTCTATGTGAACATGTGTGAAGGATGAATGCATGGTGCTGGCTTGCGAAGCTCTTTGCTGGGAAACAAAAGAGGGGGGAATCTGTCCTTACTAGCTCTGAGGAGGTCTCAGCTGAACAGGTAGTGACCAGTAGTTTTGAAGTGAGAAGACAAAGTGCTTGCGTTTCTGACAGTCTTTTTTTAAGGTAGTCTTGCAGACTGCCGTACAGATGTTTCTAAGTGAGCTGTAGCATCTGGGTCACCAGGCAGAACATTTGTGAGTTGTCTTGGCTGTAGGTAGGCTGTGCTGCTTGGAGGAGAGAGTGCTTTGTCCATGCCAATGGGTGCTGGAGTGTTAAATAAAACCATAAGTACTGTTCAGATATTATGTAATTATTTTCAATGAAATAAGTGTAAACAGCTTTGGAAATTCATGAAAAAAGACCTGACAGTGGTATACAAAAGAGTTGCCAGCAACTAACCACATTTTGCACATTAAATGCATATTCCTTTTAGTTGTTCAATTAGGCCTGTATTAGTTTAAAAAAAAAAAAAAAACACAAAAACCAAAACAACCCAGTTATGGCAAAAGATTAACACAAAGTTGTGATGTTCTGTGTTTTCCTAGCTCTGTCCTGATTTCAGCACTAAACAGACTCAGGTTTGCTTCTTTGGAGGTATGGGATTATTCAGAGATGCAGAGTCAGTAAATCTTGCACTAGTAGGATTCTTTGTGTTAGACTTTTGTAGCAATCGTTTCAAGCTGTTCACGTTACTCTTGTTGTCAGTAAATTTTTTACAAAGGTATTCTTAGCCTGGCTGAAATTGGATAATACTTCATCAAGGATCTTTGATGTATAAAAAAAAGCCTAATATTAAATATTCCTGTGTACTGTGCTGACTGTACATCCCAACAACTCAGTACTTGCAAGTGTTTCACCACAAAGCTGGCAAATCCTGTAAAATGGGCCAGGACTGTTGGAACACAGTTAGTTGAGCTGTGACAGTGTGGCCTGTGTGCTGGCCCACAGCTGTGCTTTCTCTGTGACTGGTGTTATTAATGTCTTTCAAGAGACTTTATTCTTCACTTGCCAAGTTTTGCACAGCCTTATTAATTACAATTACTGTTGTTGCAAACAATTTCACTTCTGGAGTTTCAGTGTCAGTATTGTATAGTCCGTTACAGGGGTTTTTTTGTTAAAAAGAAAATATATTAGTTTAGTTATTTACATGTCTGCTAAACAAAATCCTCCCTTAGACACGGCAAGATTCAAGCAGTGGGCAACGTTGACACGATCATGCCCACACAGAGGTAGTAACATTGCTGGTGCCACTGCGCCCTTCCACGCTGCTCATGCCTCTAACGCTTGCCCTGAGCCAGTAACGTCCGTGGGAGCTTCGTCCCTGTTGGAAGCGGAGCTGCATTGCATCCTGTGGGCCTGCTCCTGATACAATCCTGTGTAACTTTGCATGTAAAAGTGCAGAATGACGAGCCTTGCTTCAAATCTTTGTAGGGTGAAGGACTTCATTTCTAAGCCATTTTAACCAGGGGGCTTTGATGGTTTTAACACTGTTCTTCCTACAATAGTGCATTCATTGTGCAGGGTAAGCAATTGGTAACAAGCAGTGTGGGTCACCTCCCTGCAATTTCAGGGTCTCCTAAGAAAGTGCCTGTTAGTACAGCAGCAGCAGTGTGGAAAGGACTGTCAGTTTAAAAGGTAATTTAGAGCTCCGCAGAGAACAGAGGCGTTTGATTTAAGGAGTGTGCTATGAACGAAAAATGCTGTTGGTGGCGTGAGGTTCTTCTCCTTCCTCTGCTTCCACACTAGCCAGGTACAAGGTCGGCCTCCTGAAGGGGCATTTATATGTTCATTTGTCAGTCTGGAAGGTCAAAACTTTTCCCAATGTGTGCAAAGTAACAGCTTGTAGTTTAGAGTTGGGTTTTCTTAGTATATCTCCCTTTGCTCAGGTGCCAGGGAATAAAACCTGGATGAATGAGGACTGTCTGCTCTCGGTTCTGCCTTCCCATCCCCTCCACGCAGCTGGGGAGAGCAGTTCTGGACCGTGATGTTTTCTGCTGTCACTAGGCTCACAGCAAATGGAGGGAAAGGCACAGGTGCTACTGACCCATGAAACAGGTGGGGACTTGTAGCCAGTAATGAAATATCATGGGCAATGGATCTTTTCAGTGACAGTGGTGGTGTACCTGCACAAGCCCACCTGGACCCTTGGATGTCCAGGTGGAGAGGATGATTTTGCTGGGTTTATGGGTGAGAAAGCAAGGGACTTTGGTGTTTATTATCTCTTAGGCATCTGTTTAATCTGCATGTAGAGATCTGCCCATGTAGTTAGGTAGTGTGCTATTGCCTTTGGAGGACTTCTCCCAAGACCATTAGTGTCTGTTTTACAGAGAAGGGGAAATAAAAAGTTAGGCCAGGAAGCCTCAGGAACTTACTGATTTTCCACAGGATTATGGAAAAGGGGCAGGGGGCTTATTTTGAAAGCTGTATAATTTCTCATTCTGCTGAGATACGAATCCAGCCAGGAGGTGGAAATGCTACAGTAAGGCACAAGGTCACATTATCCCCATGCTATCAGAGAAGTGTTTCAAACACAGCTTTTTCTCTGTAAACAAATACAGCAAAGCTTTGAGAAGGATCTAAAAGAAAATCGACGCATATACCTATGTGTGTATAAAACCTATATATGTGATGTGTATGATGAAACTGAACATAAACATTTTTATACACACGTATATATTTATAAAATCAATGACCTGGATGAAGAGTTGGAATGTACCCTCAGCAAGTTTGCTGATGACACCAAACTGGGAGGAGTGGTGGATACACCAGAAGGCTGTGCTGCCATTCAGCGTGACCTGGATAGGCTGGAAAGTTGGGCAGAGAGGAACCTGATGAGGTTCAACAAAGGCAAATGCAGGGTCCTGCACATGGGGAGGA
>Ga0181612_131654_pt1 | contig 18143 bp, 14 predicted proteins | sample HoacroProtozoa21_FD_119630 | JGI IMG/M metagenome (GOLD analysis project Ga0181612, IMG submission 119630) | Hoatzin crop microbial communities from Cojedes, Venezuel. Combined Assembly of Gp0051906, Gp0051904, Gp0051908
CAATTTTTCCTCAGCGGAGTCCAGATTATAGTTATCCGTCAAAACCGGAAGGATCACCGTTATGGAATTTTCGAAAAATTCATATTCCGGCTTGGTTACAGATGTTTTATAACATGCATTAATTCTCCGGATTCCCGTTCCGAATTTTTCAATGATTCCAAGGCGCGCAAAGACTCCTGCCAGAATTGGATTTCGAAGCACCGATACTCTGCCTTTCAGATATTCCTCTTGAGATATATCTGCAGGAAGGCCTCCCGGTGAGGTAATTTCTATTTTATCCCGATGCATGCCCACCTGGATGCTTTGATCTACATCCCAGATACGATGAACGATGGCATTTGCTATGGCCTCCCGGAAAGCTTTCTCCGGAATTAATTCCACTCTCTCCCTTCGGCCTCCGGTAATTTTCTCAACAATATAATATCTGGAAAAAACCTCCATGGCCTCCTCATAAGCGGACAATACCGAAGTATTCCGAACCTCAACCCGCTCCGTAATCTCATCCATGTCATTTCCAAAACGAACCATATCCAGAATTTTAACTTCATTATTATCTGCCAAAAGTTCCGCCGCATGATTATACTTCCGATTACCGCCTAAAAGTTCTAACGTTCTAAGAGTATCCGTATCAAAACGATCCAGCTGAATCTTCTCTCTCAGTTCCTTATCCAGCTTCCCGAACTTAAGATCATCTCTTTTAGAATCCAGTTCCTCGTAATCTTTATTCTGGCCTTCCAGAATCAATCGGGAAAATTCCAATCTGGTCACAGCCACCGTGGAGCTGTCGCTGCGCTTATAAGCCTTATTCTTATAACAATAGGGCTTATCCACACCTTCATACACATGAACTACCACTAATTTATTCTTATCATCAATCTCCAGCTGAAACTCAGGAACCGGATTCAGGCTGTCATTAATCATATTCTCAATGTCATGACAAAGTCCCACCGGATCTTCTATCCCCACAATCCGGCCATCATCACTGATTCCAAAGACAATTCTTCCGTCGGAATAATTTGCAAAAGCCGACACCGTCTTTAAAAAAGAAGACGTCTTTTTTTCTTTATATTCCAGGTGATTCGTTTCTCTTTCCATAAAAACGCCTCCTCTTTTTCTTGTCTAAATGATATACCCTTTGCAACGTGAATGCAACGAAAAATTTTACGTTGCAAAAATCTGCAACGAATATGCAACGAAAAGATTTTCGTTGCAAATACGATTCACGGAATGCAACGAAAAATCTCCGGGGATTCCTCTGCAAAAAGCAAAAAAGACCTGCCGAACAAATACTGTTCAACAGGTCTTTCCACATACGTAAACTTATACTTCCGGTTTTCGCAAATTACACAAGACTTAGATATTCATTAAATCGCTGTAAGCCTTAAGCGCTCCGTCGGTCTCATGAGCAAGAACCTTCTTTGCCAGAGTCTTACCAAGCTGTACGCCTTCCTGGTCGAAGCTGTTAATGTTCCAAACGAAGCCCTGGAACATTACCTTATTCTCGAAGTGAGCAAGGATTGCGCCCAGTGCCTCGGGAGTCAGCTGCTCGCCGTAGATTAAGCTGGAAGGACGGTTTCCTGCGAAGTTTTTATTTTTGTCCTCATCACTCTTACCGCAGGCAAAAGCCATGATCTGTGCAACCACGTTGGCACAAAGTTTCTGCTGGCTGGTGCTGTCCTGAATGTTTACGTCATTTTCCATCTGGCTCTTCTTGAAGCCTACGAACTGCAGGGGAATAATGGATGTTCCCTGATGCAGAAGCTGATAGAAGGAATGCTGTCCGTTGGTTCCGGGCTCGCCGAAAATGACGGGGCCGGTCTTGTAAGAGATGGGCTCGCCGAAACGGTTTACACTCTTACCGTTGGACTCCATGTCCAGCTGCTGAAGGTGTGCCGGGAAACGGGACAGAGCCTGGGAATAAGGAAGAACTGCCGTTGCTTCCATGTTCTCAACGTTACGCTCATAAACACCGATTAAGGCATCCAACAGAGCCGGGTTCTTGCGGATATCTTTTTCGCAGGCCTTCTTGTCCTCTGCTGCAGCGCCCTCTAAGAAGCGGGCAAAAATCTCAGGACCAAAAGCCAGAGACAAAACCGCACCGCCTACTGCGGAAGTAGAAGAATAACGGCCGCCAATATAATCATCCATGTAAAATGCATCCAGATAATCGCTGCTCTTTGCCAGAGGAGAAGTCTCACTGGTAACGGCGATCATATGACGGGAAGCATCCAGGCCGGCGTTCTTTAAGGCATCCTTTACGAAGGACTCGTTGGTCAAAGTCTCTAAAGTAGTACCGGACTTAGATACAAGGATAAAAATAGCATGCTCCACATCGCAGCCTGCCAGCACAGCAGATGCATCATCGGGATCTACGTTGCTGATGAATTTGGCCTCCATCTTAAAGAAGCCGTTGACCTTTGCCCAGTTCTCCAGAGCCAGATACATAGCACGAGGACCCAGGTCGCTGCCGCCGATACCGATCTGTACCACGGTGGTAAACTTCTCACCCTTCTCGTTTACAATCTCACCGGCATGAACCTTCTTTGCAAACTCTGCAATACGGTCCTGCTGCTTTACGTAGAACTCACGCTTATTTACGCCGTCAGCCACTACATCATTTCCCAGCTGACCGCGGCACAGCTGATGAAGCACCAAACGCTTCTCGCCGGTGTTAATCACAGCGCCGTTGTAAAGCTCTGCATACTTGTCCACAAGCTCTGCCTCATTGGCCAACTCGGAAAGTGCATCAACCACTTCATCGTCCACTGCCTTTGCGGCATAGTTATAGGTAAGTCCGCTGGACATGGGAACGGAAAAATTCTTTACACGATTTGTTCCGTTCTCACCGCTCATTGCGTTTGCCAGGTTTACCTTACCCTTCAATCCCATCAGCTTATTATAGGAAGAAAGCTGATTGAAATTTGTCCAGTTTGCCATTTTTATCTCTCCTTTTTTCTCTTTTATATGAAAAATCTACTGAATCATTGCCTCTTTTAAGGCATCCCACTGAGGCTGATCCGCAGCTTTGCGGGTGGTCTTAATGGTAATCATGGGTTCAACGATTTCCACATTCTTTAATTTTTCCAGATGCTCACGCATACGCTTGCCGGCGCTGGGAGCCCAGGAGCCGTTTTCAATGATGCCCACCTTGCGGTTCTGGTAAGTTTTGCACTCCAGATGATATAAGAAATCCTCCATGGGCGGGAACAACATTGCATCATAACTGCAGGCAGCCACAATCATTTTGCTGTACTGCATAGCCTTCTCGGTAGCCTCGGAAACGTCCTCCCGGCAAAGGTCCATGGGAAGCACATTGGCGCCGGCGGCCTTTAACTCCTCGGCAAATTTTAAAACTGCTTCCGCGGTGTTGCCGTGAATGGATGCATAGGGCATAAAAATGCCTTCGATCTCGGGAGTATAAGTACTCCAGGTATTGTATTTATCAATGTAAAAACCAAGGTTATCCTTTAAGACCGGTCCGTGAAGCGGTGCAATCACTGCAATATCAAGGCCGGCAGCCTTCTTAAGGAGAGCCTGTACAGACGCACCGTACTTACCCACAATATTTAAATAGTAGTGCGATGCCTCCTGCTCCCAGGGAACATTATTGCAAATAGCACCGAAGGTTCCGAAACCGTCCGCGGAAAAAAGAACCTTCTCGGAAGACTCATAGGTCACCATAACCTCCGGCCAGTGAACCATGGGTGCCATAACGAAATTCAAAGTGTGACTTCCTAAGGAAAGAGTATCGCCCTCTTTTACGGCAGTCATACGACCAGACAAATCCTCTTCATAAAACTGAGGCAGCATTGCTTTGGTCTTAGCGCTTCCCACCAGCTCCATCTCCGGATACTTGTCTGCCAGAGCCTTAATATTCGCGGAATGATCCGGCTCCAAATGCTGAACAATTAAATAGTCCGGTTTCTTACCATCCAGAACCTTCTCCAGGTTGGCAAGCCACTCGTCTCCCTTGCGGCGGTCCACAGTATCCATAACCGCAATTTTCTCGTCTAAAATTACATAGGAATTATAAGAAACGCCCTCGGGAACCGGATATTGGCTTTCAAATAAATCCAGGGTGGTGTCATCGCATCCGATATAGCGAATGTTGTCTGAAATATTCATAGTCCCTCCGTTCTGTGCTGAAATTTATATTGATTTCGATTACGGTCGATTTCGGATTTCCCGGGATGTGTAGTTTTATAAACATTGTATTCCGTGAGTAGATTTTCTTATGTAAGGTCACTTACAAGGGGCGAGGCACCCGGATGGCGCCGAGAGGAATGGGCAAGCCAGGATGGCGGTTACATTCCGGCCCCGTATACGGCACCACCCTTGGTCGCCTTACATTAGAAAAGCACGAAGGGTTATACCGTTTATAAAACTACACATCCCGGGAAACCGAAACCAGCCCGCAAGCAAAGAGAATTTTAGCACAGTTGGATGGTTTTTACCAATATGTTATACTTCAAACAAAATAATTTTATCGGGAGGATATTCTATGTCTTACAGTTTTATTTACAACCTTATGGACAGCTTCACAAGCATGTGGTCCATTATTCTCTGCATTCTGGATGTGGTGGGACTTTGGCTGGTATTTAAGAAGGCCGGCCGGGAGGGATGGGCTTCCCTGATTCCCTTCTACCGTGATTACAAGCTCATGGAGCTTGCCGGCGCCACCAAATACTTCGTGGCTTACCTGATTCTTTATCTTGTGGAAATTGCCCTGACCATTGCCTTAATTCCCATTGCTACCGCCATGGTATTTTCCTATTCCGCTGACAGCCTGGCTGTTCTTATGGTCCTGATTGTTCTGGCCATCATCGGCGTTGCCATTGCAGAAATCGTCATCCGGGTAAAGTACTACCTGGCTGTTTGCCGCGCATTCCATTTAAGCGGTGCTTGGGTGTTAGGATTTTTATTCTTAAGCGGCGTGTTCTATCTCATCATTGGTTTAAGCAGCAATATCCGGTACTACGGCCCCGAGGGAGTTGCTCCTTATGAACAAGATCCCTACGGACAGAATCCTTACGGACAGAATCCCTATGGTGCTCCTCAGAATGAATACCAGCAGAATCCTTACGGTGCTCCTCAGGACGGATATCAGCAGAATCCTTACGGTGCTCCTCAGGGCGGATATCAGCAGAACACCTACCAGCAGCCCTCTCAGACTCCGGGATATACGCAGCAGCCTCAGCAGCCTGCTCAGCCCGCACAGAACCAGTACGTATACACCCCCGGCGAGGACGCTGCAACTACCGAAGCTGCTGCAACCTCTGACGCAACCGTTGATACGACTGCAACTTCTGACACAACCACTGATGCAACCTCAACTTCTGATGTAACTTCTCAGGAGACCAAGAATGACGAAGCATAATTTTTCAGAACTGATTTCCTACTGCAAGGGACATCATATTTATATTCAGACCCACAATTTCCCGGACCCCGACGCTATTGCGTCGGCATACGGACTGGGTCGGCTCTTAGAGCATTACGGAATCGAAAGCACTCTTTGCTACGTTGGAAAAATCGACCGGGTCAACACCCGGAAAATGACCGACCTGATTGGCATCAAGATCTATTCCTTCGAGGAACTGCCCCGGGAAATGACCGAGACAGATTATATTATCTGTGTGGATTCCCAGAAGGGCTCCGGCAATATTAAGGACCTGCTGGGTGACGAGATTGCCTGCATTGACCACCATCCTCTGGTGGAAAATGACAGCCTGTATTTTCAGTTGGTAAATATTGTGGGAAGCTGCGCTACCATTATTGCGGAGCTGTTCTTTGAGCAAAATGTACCCATGGACCGCACCACAGCTACGGCTCTTATGTACGGTCTGAAAATGGACACCTTGAATTTTACCCGCGGCGTAACGGAGCGGGATATTGCCGTCTTTGCCAAGCTCTTCCCCCTGGCCGACGAGGAAATCATTGACGATCTTCTGAAAAACTCCATGGAGTTCGATGACTTGAAAGCCTACGGTGCTGCCATTGAGAATGTACATGTGTATTCCAACATCGGATTTGCTGCCATTCCCTTTGCCTGCCCGGACGCACAGATTGCCGTAGTCAGCGACTTTATTTTGTCCCTGATCGAGGTGGAAGTCTCCGTGGTATATTCCTATCGTCCCGACGGTATTAAATTCTCAGTACGTTCCGAGGTGCCGGAAGTCAATGCGGGAAAATTAGCAGCAACGGCCTTAAATCCTGCCGACATCGGCGGATCCGGCGGCGGACATGCCTTTATGGCCGGCGGCTTCCTTCCCTACAAAGAAGGTCAGGGCCGCAAAAATTTCCCCCAGGAGCGCATTGAAGAAATTTTCCTGGGTGCAAAATATTAAAAACGAGGGCCCTTCTATGAACAATAACATTTCCACATCCAAAAAAGCCCCACTGGTTTTAAAAAATGCAACATACCTGAATGTATACTCCCGGGAGTTTCTCCCGGGAGATATTGCCATAAGCGGCAACACCATTCTGGGCGTGGGTTCTTATACCGGCAAAAAAGAAATTGACATGACCGGCAAGTTTGTGGTGCCCGGGTTTATTGACGCTCACATCCATTTGGAGAGCACCTCTGTGCAGCCCTGGGTGTTTGCCCCGGAAGCCTTAAGCCACGGCACCTGTACTGTCATTACGGATCCCCATGAGATTACCAATGTCATGGGCTGCACTGGTATTGACTATATGCTGGAAGCCACCAAGCGAATGCCCCTGGACGTGTATTTTACGCTGCCTTCCTGTGTTCCCAGCTGCCCTCTGGATGAATCCGGGGCCACAGTGGAAGCCAAGGACCTTCGCCCCTACTGGAAGAATCCCAGAGTTCTGGGACTTGCAGAAATAATGAACGTTCCCGAGGTCCTTACGAAAGACCCCGTTGTTATGAAAAAAATAGACGACGCAAAAGAAGCCCGGGGAATCCTGGATGGTCACGCCCCGGGACTTTCCGGAGAGGATTTGCAGGCTTACGTATCTGCCGGCATTACCTCAGACCACGAGTGCGCCACCATGGAAGAAGCCATTGAAAAAATACAGGCGGGGCTCTGGATTATGATCCGGGAAGGCACCGCCGCCAAAAATCTGGAAGCCCTGGTGGGACTTTGCAAGAAGCCTTACTGCCACCGCACCATGTTCTGCGCCGACGACCGGCACATTGATGACATGGTGGAGGAAGGCCATATAGACTATATTATTCGGAAGGCCATTTCCCTGGGGGCTAATCCGGAGACGGTTTACACCATGGCAAGTTATAATGCTGCCCGGTACTTCCAGTTAAAAACCAAGGGTGCCCTGGCCGCCGGCCATGATGCAGACCTTCTGGTGTTGTCAGATGTGGAAACTTGCGCCATTGACCGGGTTATGAAAGCCGGAGAATTTTTGGAAATTACTCAACTCCGGGACAAAGTCGAAAAGATTTTTGACCTTTTCAGATCAGGACACACCGTTTCCGAAGGGGAGCCGGATTTCCCACTTATGGATCTGTCTGCAAAAGGCTACAACACCTTTCATCGTGATCCTCTTACACCTGAAGAATTACGGCCAAAAGAATCCCTACCCGTCATAGGTCTTACTCCGGGACAGCTTCTTACTACCCGGGAAGGGACCGCATCCGAAATCGATGTCTCCTCCGACATTTTAAAAATCTGTGTGGTGGAGCGTCACCATAACACCCATCATGTGGGAGTTGGTTATATCAAGGGATACGGTTTAAAATCCGGCGCCGTTGCCACCAGCGTGGCTCACGACGCCCATAACATTATTGCCGTCGGCACATCCGACCGGGAATTATGCGCTGCTGTAAACCATGTGCTGTACCTCCGTGGCGGCATGGTGGTAATAAAAGACGGCGAGCCCTCTGCCACCTATCCCCTGCCCATGGCGGGACTTCTCAGCGTCGAAAATGCAGAGGATTCCATCCGCATGTTAAAAGAAATTCACACCGCCGCCAGAGCCCAGGGTGTCGCAGAAGGCATTGACCCCTTTATGACTCTGTCCTTTACGGCCCTTCCCGTCATTCCGGAAATAAAAATCACCACCCATGGGGTGGTGAATGTAAGTACAGGTGAATTGCTGTGATTACCTATGAGGGCGTCAAGTTTGTTGACGGGCATGTGGATATGAAACGATTCTTGTGGGATGGTGGTCTGGAGACTACTCCCCCAGCGCCTCTTTAATCGCCTTCGCCAACTGATCCGGGCAGGAAGTGCCTTTACCGTTACAGTTCACCCCTGCCAGGCGCTCCTCTACCTCGGAAGCCGGCATACCTTCCACTAATTTGCCGATGCCCTGCAGGTTGCCGTTGCAGCCTCCTACGAAGGATACATTGTGAATAATGCCGTCCTCAATATCAAAATGAATTTCCCGGGAGCAGGTCCCGTGGGTTGTGTAAGATACGTTCATGGTAATCTCCTTTTCTGAAAAACTTTCTAACTCTTTACATTCATACGGATTCATCCCCGCAAAAATCTCCGTGGTTCATTATATCATACCGTTACAACATCCTTGGGCCAGAACTGACGAATGTACTCTTTATCTAAAGATTCCCCAATGATAATAATGACAGATTTTGACGGTGGGCATTCCCTTTGATAAAAATCCCGGACGGTGGCATTAATCTCCTGCCAGTTGCCTTCCGGTGTCTCCACCACTCCCTTAATGCGAATTACCTTCCCTGCCTTCTCATCTGTAAATATGCGGCGGCAAATCTCCGTTAATTCATTTGTGGTTATAACCACATTCATGTAAAACAAAGATTGAAACACTTCATCAAAATTCACCGGTTGTTTTTCAAAATCCCACAGGCTGTAGCTGCTTTTTAAAAGAAGATCGAAATCATCGACGGATAATTTCTGCCAGTCCTTTATGAAGAAATCTCTATCCCTCAATGTGCGGGTACACTTAATCTCAGAAAGCATATCCTGAAGAGCGGGGATTATTTTTGGCTGCAAGAGCCTCTTACAATCGCTAATCTCACCCGGCCCCCGCGCCTCTTCCGGCTGCAGGCCTTCCACATGGCTAAGCACGATGCGGCCGGCACTGCAAATCTGGGATGCCAGAAGATACCGGGCCTCGAGAGAAAATCCGGACGCGCTTTCAATCGTCTCTTTGTCCACAATGGCAAAGACGTTTCCAATCTCATACCATTTATCCAGCGGATCTTCCCGGAGAATATCAAAGAACTCATCCGTATCAAAAACACCGGATGGTTCCACAATGATGCGCTCGTATCCCAGCATGGCCAGGGAAATCAGCTTGGTCTTAAAACGCCGGATATGGCAGTCTTTATCGCAGCCGCCGGCAATCATTTCAATCTCGCAATGATCACCCCGCAATTCAGACAACAGCGCCATATCCACATTAATGGGGCCGTGATCGTTTTCCAGAATGGCAATATGTACACTCCGGTCCATAAGGTACCGGGCGTATTTTTTTATGAAGGTTGTCTTACCGGAGCCTAAAAACCCCGTTACCAGGTCAATTTTTATCATGGGATTATCTTACCTTATTTGCCGGGTTTTTTACACTTTTCATGACGGCGCCCGTTTCCCTGGGAAATAATTGACATTTCCAGAAAATGTGTGTATCTTTGATAGGTCGAGTATTTTTTATAAGGAGGTAACACATGGACGGATATCCTACACAACATTTACCCATTAAGAACAAGACTGCAGCCGGCGTTCTGTATCTTTTACTGAACGACATCGGCATCGGCAATTTTTATATGGGCCGTATCGGCTGGGGCATTGTGGACATTCTTTTCTGCTGGACCGGCATTCCCGGAATCATTGGATTCATTCGTGGAATCATTATTCTTTGCCAGTCCAAAGAAGCTTTCGAGCAGAAGTACAACGTGGTTGCCGAGTAATTTTCCGGCGATGCACGAAAGAAGAGCCACCTCTCCTGAGGCGGCTCTTTTTCTATTCCACGTATCAATATATCTTAGGAGAGGAAACAGCACCCAACCATAGCAGGCGCCGATGGTATAAGGATTGGAATGGCATTCTCACAAAATAAAACAAGCTTCCGTCGCAGGTTCCTCCGACTGCAGGTCGTTCTCCCCCGACACCTCCGGTTCCTCGTCCATTTCCTCCACCTCCGGCAGAGGGATCTTGGTCCAACGGGCGGTGCTTTTTCCGGGAGCCTCCACATCCAAAGACAAGGTGGAATCCTCCGGCTTTGCAAAAAGGGCCTCGGTATATTCCTTAAGGACAGCCTCTTTTAGTTTTGCCTTGATTAATCGGCAACCGTACTGAGAATTGGCACTGTCCCGCAAGACCCGAACCATATCCTCCCCCAGGACAAGTTCATCCAGGTCAAACTCCTGCCTGGTTTCCTCCGTAACCTTATCAATAACGTCCTCCACTGCCTCCGGAGAAAGCTGCTCATAATTAATAATGTAGGGAAAACGTCCCAAAAGTTCGTAGGATGCACCGGCATCAATCATATCCGCCCGCGACATGGGCTCGTAATGAATTTCCTCCACTTCCCGAAACTCCGTACCGATTCCGATGGGATGGGAATCGCTGTCATTTTCACAACGAACCCAATCAAAGGATCCCATCCCCACAAACATCAGCTGGTTTGTATTTACCGTCTTGCCGCGTTCCGTAATTTCGCCGCCCTCAACCATGGTCAGCATGTCTGCCTGAACTGCAGCGTTTATATCTGTTCCATGAGAACTGTAAGACGGACGCATCTTTTTATCAAACTCGTCTAAAAACACAATCCCATAGGGTCTACGAATGTCCTTATCAAAAAAGGGGGTCAGGCAAACAGACGCATCCGGCCCTCGGAATCCGTTTTCCGTAATGATGGTGGTGTCCACCAAATATACATCCAAATGAGGAATCTTCCTACTGAAGTACTCTTTTAAGGCCCGGTAGGTCTCGGTCTTTCCACAACCGGAAGGAGCCGAAAGAAGCATATTATTACAGACAGGATTCCCCGACACAACGGAGTCAAGATAATTGTAAACATTGGAAAGCACCAGTTTCAGAGGCTCCTGCCCAATGACGCTCTTGGAAATCTCCCGGTAAAAATCCCCGAAGCTATTGCACTCCAGCCAGATCTTTGCCTCCATAAAAATCTGCAGCTGATAATCATCCTGCCTTTTTTCCCTATAATTCACAATCTCCTCAAAATCGTCTTGAGAAAAATCGCCGAAAGATTCCCCGGCCCTTTCTTCCAAACGCCGCCCTCTCTCTTTTTTGGCCTTTGTTCCTTCGACAATAATCTTCAGCAGTTCCTCGTCCGAGAGTGTCATTAATTCTTCGTTCACCATATGATTCCCTTCTTTCAAACTCTTTCACCTGAGGCTCAAGAATTTCGAGTACCTTTACTCTGTGAAAAGAGTTTACAAAAAAATCCGGGGATTGGGAGTAACCTTGTGGTATAGATAGAAAAAAACCGGGGCGTTTATCGCTCCGGTTCCTGTAAATCATTTTTTCTATTATATAATAACTGGCGTTTCGATTTTTCTGACATATTTATATTAGGCAGGGAAAAATATCCTGCCAAATTATATTCTAACTCAAGGAAAAGGAGGATTGCACCATGTACAAAGTTGATAAGGAAAGGGAGAAATTATCAAGAATTATACAACGACTCCGGGCCGAGTTGACGGAAGGCGAACAATATCGCCAGTTAAGGTTTCTGGAAAACCAGGTTTTCACATTTGAACTGGCAATAAACGAAGCCACAAAATATGCCCTTGCCAATAAGGCGAAAACCTTTGAAGATCTAAAGGAAACCGAAGGTAAAAAAATATATGGCGAGGACGATTACCAAGAGTTTTTTGTAAGCTTGACAGATATTTTATGGGTGCTGGATCATAATTGGCATTAAAAAAATCCCCCATAAATTTTACCCCCGCCTCGGCGAAACAGTTCCCATTTTTCCCCCAATCCGCTATAATATTCCCACGCTACTACGTTAATGTACTAAAAGTCTTTGCGCGGGGGAGGGAGGTTTCCATGTCAAAGAAAAATTCTACGAAGAGCATTTCTTCTGTTCTTCTCAAAATCCTTTTGCCCATTACCATTGCGGGCATCTTTATCATCATTATGTTTACCAGTGTTCAGTCCATAAAGGTAACCAAGTCCTATGCCTTCCTGGATATGGAGGACGAGACCGACAAGAACGCCTATGAACTGAGCAATCGTATCTCCACCCTGATCGGTGCCATGGAAGAGACCAAAGTAACTTTTTCATCTCTTACCATGGAACAGCAGGACGTTATGCAGGCGCTTTTGATTCCCACCTGTGAGCTCAGTGCTGATGCTCCGGCCGGTATGTATGTAGGCTTCGAAGATAACACCTGCATCTTCGGCGACCAGTGGGTGCCCGATGCGGACTATCTGGCAACGGAGCGAGGCTGGTACCAGGACGGTATTAATTCCGATGAGATTACCAGCGGCGATCCCTATGTGGATGCCGACACGGGAGACATCTGTATTACCCTGCAGACATCCCTTACCTTAGCCGACGGCACCAAGGGTGTCCTGGCCTGCGACATTTATCTGGACGACATTGTGGCCAGCGTGGAAGCCCTTACTCCTTTGGACGACGGCAAGGCCACCCTGATTACAGGAGATATTGTTATTTCCTATGTAAACAGCGAATTAAACGGAGCCGTCATTTCCGATTCCGGTGACAGTTTCCTTCAGTCCTTAAAATCTATTTCCGATTCCGGTACGGAGGATGTAACGGAACTTTCCTACGACGGCACCACCTATTACGTAGACTACGCCACGGTGCCTAACACCAGCTGGATTGTTTTTTCCTTCGTGGATAAAACTGATGTGCTGGCATCCCTGTATCAGTCCCAGTTCGTATCCGTGGTTCTCATGGCGGTAATTATTCTGGTGCTGGCGGCTGTGATTCTTTTCTCCATTAACCGGATTGTGGGACGCCCGGTGAAAAAATTATCTGCCAACATTTCCCAGATTTCCTCAGGAGACTTTACGGCGGAATTTAATCACAAAGCCAACAACGAAATCGGTCTGATCTGCCGGGAAATGAACGACTACACCAAGCACATGCAGGAAACCATCGGAGACATTCAGTCCACTGCCAATGCCTTGATTTCCGAGGCAGGTGTCAGCATGGAATCCTCCGGCATTATGTCCAAGGAAGCTGCCAAACAGTCTCAATCCATGGCCATGATTAAAGAATCTATCACAGACATTTCTGATGCTGTTACAGAGCTTGCCAACGAGGCTACCCATCTGGCCGGCGCCGTTAGCGACCTGACGGAACAGGGCAATAACATCGATACTACCGTAAGCACTTTGGTAAACGATGCCGAGGAAGGTCAGAAGGACATGCAGTCCGTATCTGAAACCATGCGTTCCATTAATTTGTCTATGAATGAAATGAACGATGTGGTAAAAACTGTGGAAGAATCCGCCCAACAGATCAATGGCATTGTAGATATGATTACGGCCATTTCCTCCCAGACCAATCTCTTGTCCCTGAATGCTTCCATTGAGGCCGCCCGCGCCGGAAACATGGGCCGGGGATTTGCCGTTGTAGCTGAGGAAATCGGAAGCCTTGCGGAGGAAAGTCAAAATGCCACCAAGAGCATTGAAGAAATCATTCACTCCATTACAGAGCGGATTCAGGTACTGGCGGACAAGTCCGCCGCCAATGTGGAATCCATTTCCGCTTCCGCCGACGTTATTGTAAACGCCCGGGAGACCTTTGCCTCCATTAACAACGGCCTCCACGAAACCAGCAACACCATGAACAACATGATGGATAATATGAATTCCATCAGCGATATTGCTTCCTCCGTGGCCGCCATTTCCCAGGAGCAATCCGCACGGAGCCAGGAAATTTCCGACAGCATCGACACCCTGACAGAAAGCGCCAAGCTGGTGGCCGACCAGAGTATGGAAGTAGACAGCAGCGCCAACTCCGTCAATACCTCCGCCGGAAATATTGCGGATACGTTGAGTAAGTTTAATATTTAAATTCATGCCCTTGAAGAAAAAAGAATGGCAGTAAAAAAGGTCTCCTGTGTTTATCAGGAGACCTTCTTCATGTGTCAAAATCACTTTATAAGTTTTCTAATCACTCAAATTCGCAAACGATTTACACCATCAACTTCCGGAACATTTCAACCACCTGCTCCTTGGTAGCTTCTCTGGGATTGCCGGGATAGCATGCATCGTTTAAAGCATCTGTTGCCAACTGCTCCAGATCCTCTTCCTTAATGCGGTCATTCTTTGCGGGAATTCCCACATCCTCAGATAACTTCCGAACAGCATCAATGGCAGCCTGGCGATACTCTTCCTGACTCATGGAATCAACGCCTTCCACTCCCATGGCCCGGGCGATTTCACGATAACGCTCGCCACAGCAGTCACGGTTAAACTCCAACGCAATGGGAAGCAGCTGAGCGCAAGCCATACCATGAGGCGTATCATAATATGCAGACAGGGTATGTGCCATTGCATGATCGATACCAAGGCCTACATTGGAAAATCCCATGCCGGCAACATACTGACCCAGGGCCATTCCCTCACGACCTTCGGGATCGTTATTTACCGCCTTGCGAAGATTCTGAGAAATCAGACGGATTGCCTCCAGATGGAACATATCCGTAAGCTCCCATGCAGCCTTCGTGGTATATCCTTCAATGGCATGGGTCAAAGCATCCATACCGGTAGCAGCTGTAAGTCCCTTAGGCATGGAGGACATCATGTCCGGATCGATTACTGCATAGGCAGGAATATCATGCTCATCCACACATACGAACTTACGCTTTTTCTCAACGTCTGTAATTACGTAATTAATGGTAACCTCTGCAGCAGTACCTGCGGTGGTGGGAACTGCAATCGTCTTTACAGCGTGATTCTTGGTAGGAGCCACGCCCTCCAAAGAACGAACATCGGAAAACTCCGGATTGGTAATAATAATACCAATGGCCTTTGCCGTATCCATAGAGGATCCGCCACCGATGGTAATAATAGAATCTGCACCGGCCTCCTTATATGCAGCCACACCATCTAATACATTCTGAATGGTGGGATTGGGCTTAATCTCGGAATACAAAGAATAGGCAATGCCGGCCTTCTCCAGAAGATCTGTGACCTTAGCTGTCACACCGAACTTCACCAGATCCGGATCGGAACATACGAAGACTTTCTTGAATCCTTCGCGCTCAGCAATGCCTGGAATCTCAGCGATAGCTCCCTTTCCATGATAGGACACGGTGTTTAAAACAATACGATTAACCATAATGTTACCCCTTTCTGTGTTAAAAATTTAACTATATTTCTATATTAGACTCCTCCTTTGTTTTTTTCCACAACGTCTCTTGTCCTAAAAAGGGACTTCTCTTGCATTGACCGCATTGGATTCTCCGTTATATAATTCCTTTAAATACCGGAAAGGACCTTTTATGCGAAAAGAAATCATTGACCTTTTAAAAGAAAACAACGACGAAGAAACCGCCATTTTGAAAAAATCCTCCGCTATTGAACGGGCTCGCTACACCACCGGCGAAGACTTCATTATCAACAGCGAAAGCTTCCTGGAGAAAGGGACGTTAATTGACATCCGTAAACACCCCCGGTATGCCGCCTTCCCGGAGCATCGCCATAATTATATTGAAATGCTCTATGTGGTCAGCGGTTCCCTTACCACGGTAGTAGACCGGGGCGAGTCTCTCACTCTTTCTGCCGGAGACCTGCTCCTTTTGAACCAAAGCGCCGTCCACGAAATTTTTCCTTGTAAGAAAAATGACCTGGCGGTGAATTTTCTCATTCTTCCGGAGTTTTTCTCCCGGTCCTCTTTTTTAACCGGAAGCGATAACTTCCTCAGGGAATTTTTAATCAACACCGTTTCCAATCAAAGCAGCCCCTATAATTTTTTGCTGTTTCATACGGCGGACACGCTCCCTTTGGAAAATCTCCTGGAGAACCTTCTCTGGAATCTTCTCATAAAAAAAAGAGGCATTAACCTCCTTACCCAAAGCACAATGGATTTACTTTTTATGAACCTGACCCTTTTTTCCACGGATATTCTGCACCGGGAAGAAGACCCACGGCGGGATCTTTTGCTTCACTGCATGAACTACGTTAACCAAAACTATCAGTCCGGCTCCCTGGAGGATCTATCAAAAGAAACAGGCTACACCCCTTATTATTTAAGCCGCCTTTTAAAACACTATACCGGGAAAAATTTCACCCAGATTCTGCAGCAGCGCCGCCTGGAGCAGGCTGTTTTCTATCTGGAAAATACCACCCTGCCCACGGATAAAATCCTTCCCAAAATCGGCTATGAAAACAGCAGTTATTTTTACCGGATCTTCCGCGAAAAATATCAATGCTCCCCCCGGGAGTACCGAAGGGAGCATAGTTTCCTAAGCTAGTATTTCTTATGCAAATTTTTTCATGATATCCGGAATATGAATCTGCTGGGGACAGACTTTTTCGCAGCTTCTACAGCCGATGCAGGCAGAGGGCCGCTTATCCTCCGGCAAAGCAGACATGGCCATAGGGGTAATGAATCCGCCTTCCGTCACCACCTGCTCATTGTACAGGGAAATAAGATAAGGAATATCCAACTCCTTGGGACAGTGGGAGGTACAATACCGACAGGAGGTACAGGGCACAGTGCCCTTGGCCATCATGCTGCGAGCCACCTCCATCAAGGTTTCCATCTCCTTTTCAGACAAGGGCTTATCCTCTTCATAGGTGGCAATATTTTCCTTGATCTGTTCCGGCGCAGACATGCCGGACAATACCATGGTGACTTCCGGAATGCTCTGCAGGAACCGAAATGCCCAGGCAGGTGTTTTTTCCTCCGGGCGAAGGGCCTGTAATTTTTTCTCGTGCTCCGGAGATAAGGTAGCCAGCTTTCCGCCCCGCAAGGGCTCCATTACCCAAACCGGGATATCATACTCCTTCAGAAGTTCCACCTTGGACTTGGCATCCTGGAAATGCCAATCCAGATAATTAATCTGGAGCTGACAAAATTCCATATCTTTCCCATACGCTTCCAGGAAACGTTTTAATACAGGATAATGTCCATGACAGGAAAATCCCAGATGCTTGATACGGCCATTTTTCTTCTGTTCCATTAAGTAATCATAAATGCCGTACTTAGGATCCAGATAGGCATCAATATTCATCTCGCATACATTATGAAAAAGATAAAAATCGAAATACTCCACCTGACATTTTTCCAACTGCTTCTCAAAAATCTCCTGCACCTTGGGCATATTGGAAAGGTCATACCCCGGGAACTTGTCTGCTAAAAAGAAGTTGTCTCTGGGATACATGGACAATACCCTTCCCATCACAAGTTCCGACTGTCCGTCATGATATCCCCATGCCGTATCAAAATAATTAATGCCGTGATCGAAGGCGCACTTAACCATGTCCGCCGTGGTTTTTTCATCCACGTCTCCATAGCCGTTCCCACCACCGGGAAGGCGCATACATCCAAATCCCAACCCGGATAATTTTTCTCCCTGAAACTCTCTGTAAACCATGTGATACCTCCTGATTTTATCAATTTTTATATCAGAACTTCCACCGGAAGTCCTGCAAATTTCTTTTATAAAAAATATCTGTATCGTTCTACAACAAAAGTATAAAACTTTAAGTCGACACCAAGTCAATAGATTTTCGGAAATTTTTTGAGCGAGAACCACCCGGCGGAGGGAACGAAAAAGACCGTACCGGGTTAAGTCGGTACGGTCTTTCCTTATCTCTTTTCATTTAGAAGAAGTTCTTTATCATCGTCGGGTCGGCATCCGACAGATTCTTCATTTATCTGACGTATTCCTCGAGAAACTCAAACATTCTCTCAAAGGTTTCATCAGCAAATTCAGAACCGGATTCTTCGTATCCATGTAAGAGAGTCGCTTCTTCCTTACTGAAAGTACAAAGTTCGTTCGGTATTCCATACTCCGTAAGAAGTTCTGACATATCAACTGCCTGATCGGTAAATGTGCCGGAATTGCCATCCGAAATGAAACTCGGCACAAAGTCTGCACTCACCCAGTCAAGAACATTTGACGGCTTAACGACCTCTTCGTTTGTCGCAATTTCATTGATTCCAAGGTACGATCTGCCGAGCTGAAGGAATGACCAGTCCACCATTATCGAACCCGTTTTCCCGAAACG
>Ga0181612_154936_pt1 | contig 18143 bp, 16 predicted proteins | sample HoacroProtozoa21_FD_119630 | JGI IMG/M metagenome (GOLD analysis project Ga0181612, IMG submission 119630) | Hoatzin crop microbial communities from Cojedes, Venezuel. Combined Assembly of Gp0051906, Gp0051904, Gp0051908
AATGACAATCTAGATTGTTGGACTCTAACGGCTTATACACCTTTTCTTTCCAAACATCCAAGCAGCACGTATCGTAACCCATATCATGGACATAAAAACCCCATCACCTACCTTCTTCCAAGAAGTACAGTGTTTAAGCAAAGTGCAAGGACACCAGAACAGCCACTCTCCCTGTTGGATGATAGCCTGGATCCATGAGGTCTGTTAAGCCGGAGGAAAGGTGAGACCCTGGAGAAGCCCACTGGATTTTAGGTGTTGAAGCTTTCCCATCAGGCCGGCTCCACTTCAGCTCCAACCGGATGGGACTCCAGCCTAAAGCTGCTTACTGGTGTCTAGGGAGTGGGTCACATCTGGCTTGAATTTAGCATTTGCTATTTATTAGCACTCTAAAGAGTGTTTAATTTATGCGCAGCCTACATGTGTGTATGTACGTATTAAGTAAGAGACAGCTGGTCCTATGCCGGTAAGGTTGACCGTTACCCCTGAGGCAAGAGACCCATGGAAAGCAGAGTGGCCAGTGTTGCATTATTGCCCTTTACTATTCTTTGACCTGCACTTGATATATTTTTCCATAACCCTAGGCAGTAAGCTCTCTGTGGGTGGGAACTATCTGTGTGTTATTGTCTAGTGAATGAGGACCGCATTGTGGAATACAGCCTCTGAACACCACTACTAGACAAATAATACCGACAGACAAGGTGGCCATCATCTGTCTTAACTGGTCAACCACCACAGGCAAGGTGGATATTGCCTGATCCAGGGTAAAGCCTGCAATGGGAGTAAAAAGGTGTTCCTTTAGAAGTGTGCCAACACTAGCAATTGTGGCTTTCATGTCTTGCTAAAAGCATAAATAACACACATGCATCACAAGAAGCAATAACTAGGATAGCAGCACACAAAGGTGACTTGTGAACCTTCCAGAGAAGGACAGTGGGGAGACAACAGCAAGTAAAGTGTAAAGCGACAGTGTAAGAAAATGCTGCTTTGAGGCATTGCAGAAATGCATACTACGGTCACTAGAGTTGCCCTTTCAGTTGGTGTGTTTATTGCTGAAAACTGAGTGATGCCAGCACATCAAGGGGATGTCCAGGAGACTTGTACCTACATTTCTTACTCTCTAGTGTTTTTGTCGTGCAGTGGTGGGAACATTGGGGGCGGGGGGGGGTGGTTTATACACTGAGAAAACTCAGTGGTTTTCAGTGGAAACACTGTGGGGCAAAAAGAAACCACAGAACAAAGGAGATTTTGCCTTGCCCACAGCATCTGATATGTGACAATGTTCTCAGGATATTTATACCCAGGTGCTACCATCGTTCAAAGGAGCAACAGTTAAGAGTGGCTGCAATGTGCACCATTAAGGACAAATGAAACTCAAAGCTGTACCAGAATGAAGTTAAGAGAGGCCCTTAGCTCAGTGTAAATGTGACATGAGGGGCCCAGGGTATTCCCTGATTCCCTGGAAACAGCATTCATCTTTTGCCATGAAACTGTGCTTCAGAATGCAACTCCTTTGGGTTACTAAGGAAGCACGGAAAGTGTTAGCTGAACATACCTGATGCAGTATTGCCCGACTGCTTCTGTGGCTTCTGAGGCTTTAGCTTGGGGGGAATTACAAATGTTCAGTCCTTCTCCAGGGGACATTAACTCTTGAACATAATGCTAGGCATTAAGTTACAAAGCACATAATCATTTCACTGCTAATCAACTCATGCTAGAGTCTTTACTTATTCCTCACACCTTCCCAGATCCCACAAGCCCTTGTTGCCTCTTACTCAACTGTCCAGTTTTGACTGACAGTACACGAACCTTGTCTGAGTGGTGTCAGGGCAAAGATGTCCAGAATTCTGAAAACAGAAAGTGAAAAGATTAAACAAACCTGAATGTGAAAATACAATACATGACCTAGTGTGCTCAAGGTTGCATTTATTTTCACATTTAATATCAGTAAAAGTGTACTTTTAAGATTAGAGTCAACACAATCAACATCTAGTCTGCTGCACTGTCAAGATAAAAATCCAGGTTTTCCAAAGGGACTATGTCTAGCTTCCTGTGAAGCTGATGGTGAAGGGCCCCAGTAATGCAGAATATTATTGAATAGACTGGGAATCCGGGTATGCAGGTGCTGCTTGTTTGTGCTATACACTTGCTGCAAGTTCTTGGGCAACCTATTTATTCTCTGTCTCTTTTTCCTCAGAGAGTAAGTAGTAACAGCAATACTCCCCAACTTCTGCCCACAACATTAAAAGCATAAAGCAAGAGGAGTAGATGTATTACTCACACTATCTGCTGTCATAACTGGGATAATGAAATGAGAAGTACAATTAGGGGCACAATGAGTGGACATTACTGTACTAGCAATAATGGAGTAAGATTGCACTGAGTATTAAGGTTAGATGCCTATAAAAATGTTAACTCTTACTGCTTCCAAAAATAAGCAGTCTCTCCATTCTCTGGACAGCTGACATCACTTGCTGCGTCTAGTGGCAGTGCAGAAGCGACAGCTCTCAGCCTCTGCTTGCTTGCTCCCTCATTTCTGTTCACATTAGGATATGACCTACAGGGTTGCAGGGGCACCATGTTGCCCAATGGCTGCATGATGTCAGCCCCAATCATCTGTGTATCATGTCTCTGGGGCACTGAATCATTTCCTTTTTTGTGCCCTTTCTGATGAAGAGGAACTGGAACTAAGTGCTTTTGCCTTTCATAGCCCCTGGCTAGTAGTATCTGGCATGAAAACCAGTCATACTGAGCAGGCTATGCTGGAACTTCACATTTTATCCATAAATGCTTAGAAATTATGGTGCTGCCATTCCATCTAGTGGAGGGATCAGATTAATTCATCAGCTGCTTGTTGCTAAGTAAGCACATACTTCTGCTGTGACTGTAGGAACAGAGCTAGCAGCCTGGTCAGGATGCAAGCAGTCTGCACAACGTGCTCACACATGGTTGATTCACCCAGTGCAGCATGAATTGGGTGCATTTCTTGAGGTAAAAAAAATAAATCTGAATATCTATGCTGATGTCAGACAGCAGTAGTTGTATCAGAAGACCAAATCAGAAAGACAATCTAATGGCCACTTTGGGAGAGCTCACCAAGGGAGAAAACCAGCTCTGTGTCAACACTTCACTCACTGAGAGTAACAGGAAACTAAGCAATCTGTTATGCGGTCCATGTCTTTCTAGGTTCTCCTCTTACCCCTCCACACATGCAGCTGTTTTGACTTCATGTCTTTCCATCAGTCCATTAAATTGTTCACCCCCCCTTTTCCATGGCTGTGTAACCACTGGCTGAAGACATTTGCACTAGGAAGAAACAACTACCTACCTTTAACTGCAGGCAACAACTTTGCTGCTCCAGGGCACAAACGTGAGAATCAGCTGTAATTTCTGAGTTGCTGCCAACAATTAAAACTAGTTAGCCATTCTGAGGCTAACAAACACTGAATCCTCTGAACAATCCTCCAACCCCATAAGGGTCATGATCCACCTTGGAAGAACTTTCATCTACTTCACAGGCAGGATGGAGGGAGGTATCCCTTCTTCGTACATGGAAGAGGCTGCAGAGACAAAACCTGTTAGGTTATACTTCCCTGAAAGAAGGAAGTGTTCACTAACAGGTCAGATGAGTAGGGAACATCACAAAACCCCCTAGTGCTGGTAGAATTAACCATCCTGGTATCTGTACAGGTACTTTGGACTTGCACTGACAAAATAGGGGGGATTTCCAATAGGTCTGAAAATGAGTGACTCCTCCTTGAGGACTGCCAGCCCTAAGCCTCATTCCCCATCACTGACCTCCCCCAGCAGCTACCTAGAGCAGAGCTCTGTTGGTTGCCACTGGGCAGACAGCTGTTGTACGGTGCCACATGCAGGCGTTTCCCACCCTGCGCCTCAGCATGTGGGAAGCTCATGTTCAGCTCTAACTTTCTTTTGTCCTAGCACAGGGAGAGGGCTGCGTACAATTTGTGCTCTGTTATTGGCTTGAATGGAGCCCATCAGGGCATCTCAAAAAAATAGTGCGATCCGTCCGAGTTTCACAGAGAAGAATTTTCCTTACAACCATCAGCCTTGCTGACACGCAGACAGTCTGCAGCATGGAACGGTCCAGGTGTGATTGGGCACACGAGATAGGTGAGTGTGCTCCCATCCTGCACATTACCCACTCCCAATAAGGAATGGGACATTGCTAAGGCAATGCATAGGACAAGCTTGCAACCAGAGAGCTTGTGGAAAACCATTTTGTAGATAAACAGATTCCAGCTAAAAGGATTGCTTATGCATAACAGGAGTGTTAGAAGTGGGTTTTTCATTCCCCTCCTCTTTTTCATACTTAGAGATCACCTGCAAGTTAAAACACTGTTTCTTTACACAACAGAAAAACACAATGCCATCTCCTATCTGGTAGTGCCTCCAGCCTTTGCAAACACAGACCCAAATCACATTCTTTTCGAAGCAGTATGAAAAAGCTCTGTTGGAAGTGCACTAGATGGCAGTGTTCCTTCTGAATCATTGCTGAACCACTGCTCCACCACGATCACCACGTTCAGTAAGCAAGGCCCTACCAAGCGAGGACATTGTCATATCCAGGGTATTCTTCCAAATTCTAGGTTTCCAACCTTTGTGTCCAAGTTGGAAAACTGCATCCTGCCTCCTCGAGTCTCTTCTGCTGTTGCCTCTGGGAAAGCCTTCTCCACATTCAGTTGTCCACTGCTACTTATTGCTGTTGACCCCTAACAGATAGGGCTGAAACCAAAGATTAGTTGTATTTCTGCAGCACAGGGGCTATGGCTCATATGTTGCTTAATCTTATTCAGATTGAGTTTAACAGGAAGTTTTACAGCAATTTCCCCAGTACAAGCTTTGATCTGCTGTCTGTATGGCTCTTTGGGATTCTTTGGAAGAGAAGATTCTTCCTTGATATATTAATACCAATTTCAAACTTTAATGTAAAACATATGGCTTTCCAACATAAAGCCAAGGACATTTTTACTCTGAGATGCTGGGGACGCTCAGAATCAGCACACCTTAGGGCAAAAACTGCATCAAACTGCAAGTTGGGAGAGAGAGGTAATTTTGATAGCTTTATCTCATATTTGAGCTTGCTTTGTCCACTCACAGGAGGTTCCTGACAAATTCATTAGCATTGTTCACACCTAGTTAGAAATTTAACTTTAGCCAGATCTCTCAACTGTGCCAGTCTACCCCCCTTTGTCCCCAAAGAGAATCTTCAACTCATTTAGCAACTGTGCTTTTAGGAGAGGAAGCAACTCTAAAGGGAACTGCACTCTTCATCTGATGTTGGAGGGATGATGAGGGTTGAGAGAACCTCAGGGGAAGAAAAAAGGGAAAGAGCAAAGCAGTGCTCAAACTGTCTTGATTGACTTCTACCCGTCGTAAGGCAGAAAAGTTGAAGGCGGCAAGCATCTAGGAGGGAAATCTGGTGGTAGTGTTAAACAGATCCCAAATGTCTGAATGACAGAAGTCTTGCCACCTTAAGCTCTGCTGGAAAGTGGAAGGTAGAACTGCTTCCTTGGTAATAAATCCCCGAGAAGCCCCAACATTACACTTGCACACGTGGCAGAGCAGTGCCTGGTGTTCAGTGCAGTGCCCACACTCAGCCCATTCTTGCAGATGCTGGAAGAAGACATAGGAATGAACCCGCCTCACACTGCACAGTCAGTCTGTAAGGACAACACAAGCACCTCCAGTAGACCTGAGCTGAGTCCCAGCCCCAGTACCCACCTATGCAAAGGAAACTGAGCTGGTGTAGCCCTCACCCTGGCTCTGGGCTCAGATTTCAGCCTAAGCACGTCTGTATAAGTGGAGCATATGGAAACCCCCCCCTTTTTTTTTTTCCCCCCCAAACCCCCCAGATTATAGCATTTCCTTTTTAAATGCATCTATACTGACCACTTTTGATCCAAGTGCACCAAAGCTTGGGTACCATACCCTACCAGCAGCCCTACGCACCACGCTGGATGACCTGCCTAGACCACAGCACTCAGGAGCCTGGAATCCTGCAAATCGCCATCTCCTGCGGCTGGATGCTACGGCATCCTTTCACTGGCCAGAAATACAAGCCCCTGCTGGGGTAGTTTCTGATGGCAAACCTAGCTTGTCTCCTTGGCCAAGAGAGGGCAGCATTCTCCCTCAGCTGGGAAGGAAGAGGAGGCGGGAGCTGCCTGGTCTCTTTCTAGGAAAAGGCATGCTTTATCAGATGGCATTTCAGAACAGACATTCATTTTAAGACTTTGTGTGTCTGTTTATAGAGATATCAACTGATTTACACCTTGGAGTTGCTGGGGACAATTTATTACACGCCTATAAATAAAATCCAAGCCAGTTGTTGGTGTGCCATCCCCAGCTGCCCATGCCTGCCATTGTCCCAGCAATAAGGCGCAACAGTTGCCTGGTACCCAGTATCCCTCCCAGTGGTGGCACAGCAGGACAGGCAGCTGTACCTATTTCAGACTATATAGCTTTACACTATAAGCTGGCAGAGGGGAGGAAGAGGACAAGAACTAGTGGGCAGCTACTCTACATTTTTGTTACTGTTTTATATTCATGCATAAGTAATACTGAAACTGGACTTCTGAAAGAGCAGCCAGTAAATGGAAATAGAATACTCCAGCGTTTAGTGGTGGCTTGCATTCCAAATGGGGGCCTCTCTTTCCCAGAACTGCGTTTCCTCCAAGCAGCTACCTGCATAATCCACTGAGGTTGGTGCCAATGGAAGCCCACACTGGTGCTGATACTGGCTGTATATCTGGCAGCCTTCAAGCGTCGAGCTCCTGATGAGCTCAACAGAGCTGTGGTGCAGCTGGAAAAATCCAGTCTGTGCCGCAGTAAGGGAGAAAATACACAAAAGCTTTTCCCTGCCCAGGTTCCTCCTGCAACAGGTGAGAAGGCAAGAGGAAATGCAAACACCTACTGCCGCACCACCCCCCGAAGTAAAGAAAGGGGATGGTCACAGACGGGTTCCCCATCCAGGGAACTAGCACTCCCTTGGAGACTTGGGCAAAGAGAACAACCCCATGCTGGCAGAGATGTGCCACGAGCATTTCGTTTCAGAGCTCCTGTGGCATGCTTCTTATTGGCCTAATTAATGAGCTTGAAAGACTAGGAGTCACAAGGTCCATATGTAAAACAGATGGTAGACAGGACATCAATAAAGCTCTTTTAGATTATGCTGGAAAAAAACAGAAGCTTTTGCTTGAAATAATTTCAAGCAAACAGCACTTGATTTACAGTCCTAATACAGCACATTATTTATACTGTTGCAAACCTTTAAGAATGAGAGTTGCTCATGAAGATGAGTTTAACTACAGCAGTAGATGAGGGTGGGTTTGATCTAGTGCTTAGAACACTGCATCACTGTGTAAGAGAAGTAGGTCTTATTGCCAGCTCTGCTACCAGCCTGACACACACCACTTCACTCCTGCCCTTCTGCCAGCCTTATTTAAAAATGAGAATACCTGCTTTATATAATGCTTCGAGATCCTTGTAACCTATGTATGATTAATTGTTCTAGAGGACAGAAGCAAATGGAAGATTGTTAGAGGTTCATATTTCTCAGTCTGAGTACTGCTAAATTTAAGTTTGCAAGTGCTTACACCATTTTGTTAGAACAATTTCAAAGAAAAGTCAAGCTGAGCCACAGTACACCAATACGCTCAAAGACTGCAGAGTTCACTAAATCATCTCTGACTCAGTCCAGTCCTTCCATAAACTACAGGGAAGGACTTAGGCTCTGAAGATACACAGTGAAAGCCAACAAAATTGGCATTTATCAGACTGTATTGGGGACACTATCCCCCACTGTCACTGGGGACAGTATCTAGTTGGTAAATGTAAGATTAGCAGAACTTATACCACCATATCCATGGTAGTAAAATCTAGACAGCAGGAAGGATCCGAAGAGCAGTGAAAACATACTATTATGCACAGAAATATGCCCTAGCCACAAGACTGCATGCCCAAAGGCCAAGCACTGGCTTGTACTCTGTCTGCTAGCTTGTGCTGTCACATCTCCACCACAGCACACTCACGTGCCCAACAGTAAGCAAGTACTAGGACAGGAGCACATGCTCCACTTCCACTTTTATTTAATGCAATGGACTTGGCGCTTAGCTTCACTGTTACTGCAACATTGGATGCTGGTTTCAAGCGTGAAGAGAAAAATCTCTCCGGAACAACTGCAGTCACTGTATAACAAAGCCAGCACTGAACTGGAAACCATGAAGTGAGAGTTTAGCAAAAGCTTGGTTTGATCTATTGACCAAACCTACTGATGAAGTGACTGCTGACTGAAAAGCAGCCAGGAGCATTCAGAGCTTGATCTCACGAGAAGCCAAGTAAGAGCAGAATAGTGCTATTTCTGCACCCTGCGCCTGCCAGGGCCACAGAGGATGCTGGATGTGCTCTCTGTTCCTGGGGGAGGAAAGACCCCACACAGCTATTTGTCTTTACCTAAAGCCCCGATCCTGACTGATTTTAACAGGAAGATGGACGAGGCACACCACACCCAATTATTAACTTTTGTACTGGTTGTGGCAATGGTAAGAGCAGAGGTCATCTGATATGCTTGTCTTCTGTGAAGCATTGAGAGAAATGGGAGGATTTGTAGCGCTCAGACTTATTTCAATGGGAAGCAAAGATACTTTGTGTGCTGAAAGGAAATGGGGTCAGTGGTTTTCCTGTGTTTCTTAGAAGTGCTGAAGGGACCTGGTTCATTCAAGCCACAGGAAGGCACATGAATATCAGATAAGCTTTTGGCAGAATGCAGCAGTAAAACACTTGCGCCAGAAGGGTTTGAAGTGCAGAGACTTGGGACTAGGCAGATCCAGTAACAGGCTGGAACACCTATAGTTGCATTTAGAAGTGCATAGGGCTAAAAATTCAGTTCAACACCCCTAATTTCCTTTCCCATCATACACCCAGCCCCTAGCCACTGAGACTGTAGCTCTCTTCACTTCCCTCCGGAAGTCCATAGGTCCCTTTAGGCCAGTTTCCCCAAACTGGGATATTCACAGTGCTGCTTGTACAAAGCTAGAAGCAAAACAAACCCCAGAGACAAGCCCATCCCACTGCTTTTTCCACAGATGAGGTGAGGAACAAGAATACTATACAACTGCAACCCTATGTAGGTTACACTTGAACCTGCACATCACAGGTTTCCAAGCTTAGCTTTGCTTCTGTGTGCCAGACATGAACACCTCTGCGTTGAGCTCCTGCCTCACCCTGACTGGAGCTGAAGTAGTAGGTTTTCTTCTTCATAAGTACCCTTAGAGACTGGATTCCCCCATGTCATACACAACTACTGTTCTTCTAGAAAGAATCCCCCTTGGATGCATTAAAGGAGAAGAATGATTGCTTGCTTCCTCCATCAACAGATACAGCAACACACACCTGGGATCAGCAGAGGATCTGACAGCAATGCACATGCAAGATGGGTCCTGCCCTCTGTCACAACTTATTTGTCCCTCAGTAATAATAGAGGGACTGTCTTCTGTGGGGCCATGGGGGAATTGTTTGCACTTCTTTTAAAGCTTCTCCCTCCCCCCAGCGCCTTTTTGTTCCCTGACCCAAGACAAACCAGCCCAGCCCTTAAGCCAACACACCTGCAGACACCACATGCTCTAGCATAGAGGAGCAACAAGCTGCTCTAGGATGGGCCTCCACAACATGGTACCCCTGCTCTTATCCCCACATAGTCAAATTCCACTCTTGGAGCAGTGAATCCTAGGTAAGCAGGTGGGCCTCTCTACATGTAATGACTGCGCAGGCAGAGGTGAGGACTTGCTCACCCCAACACTTCCCAATTGCCCAGGCTTCGGCAGTTGCCTGCTGACCCTGGGCTGTGCCCTTGTTTAATGAGCTGGTTTCAGTAGATCCTGTTCTGTGCCATTTGTCTCCCCTCCGACACTGTACAGGGAGCCTAAACCTGAACTGGGTGCCTGAGCTCTACCCTAAGGGCCACAACAGCCTAGCACTGCAGCACCCACACCCCTCTGCACAGCAGTGAGCCACATGGTCTGGTGACTAAAGCACAGATTTGGGCATCCATTTCTACTGTCAGTTCCAATATTGACATCTTGTGTTATTAGCTAATACTATTAGACAAAAAGGACATCGATGGCTTATCACTTAAGAGCACTCAGCACTTAAAAGAGAATGCTGTCCTCTCAAAGAGTGCTCCTAGTATCTAACACATCAGCCCAATGTAGTCCCCTATTTAGTAATGTTTCCTTACATACTGTTTTCACTTTGACTCGCCTTTCATTATAATTACACAAGTTTGCGTAAAAATATGATCTCTGTTTTTATGGAGGTTCAGGAGTTGCAAGTAACAATGCCCATTCTATTCTTCAGAAGATATTTGTAGTAAATAACTGTTGTTTATACAGTGCCATCTTCCCACCCCCTCAAATTTCTCCATGAAGTTCTATAGGAAGCCATGTTCCTCACCTTACAGCACAGAAATTTCCAAAGCAGAACACACTTACTTAACAGTGCTTAAGACTACAAGATTTCAGTTAAAAGCTGACAAATAACTCCATATCTGGTTAAGTGGAAGGGAGAGCATAGCTATTCATCAGATTTTGCAGTGCCAGTGCTTTATAAGAGCGCTATAGGAATCACAATGACTATAAATGGTCAGAAACTCCATTTTAGGTTTCATGCAAGAGATGGCACTGTTAGCACCAGCAATTAATTTAGAACCAGGAGGAGGTGTATGTGGGAGGGCACGGATGTATTTTTAAAGGTAAATTACAAATATTAATATTAGAAGAGATATTTTTGTTTCTGTTTTGATTAACAGAAGGTTATTAATTTTTCACTGAAGAAAAACTCATACATTCCAACACAAGAAGATTGATATTTCACTAGGACACAGGAAACAGAAAATAGAGTCAGCTAAGAAAGGAAACCCAGAAATCCAGTGCCAACCAAGCTAGATACTTTCTTGTTTAATGAAGAATTCATTTCCACCCCCCACCCCAGACAGAAAAAAATGTATGTACACATGCGTGCAAGCACCAACATTATAAGTGGGAAAAGGTGAAGAGTTTAGATCTTGCAAGCCAGGCATTACATGAATCTTCACTTGCCAGATACAACAGATAGTAGCCAAACATTCCCAGTTTCAAAATCCCAAAGCAGAGATAAAAAAAAACCCCCAAAAATCAGCAGAGCAAGCAATATTCAAAGTGGACTTTCCATGCCTAAACTCCCAACTCAAGTCCCACAGATGTTTTTTGCTAGCCTTACACTCACCTTAGTTGCACAAGCTACCAGGAAAGCACTAAACCTCTGCTGCTCAGAGTTTTGGTCTGAGTTTCTGCTCAAACACATTGATCTGCTCAAGAACTCTTTTAAACTTTGGCCTTTGACTGGGATTGCAAATGATGAAGAAGAGCTGCCTCCATGGCGAGTCCTGACCTGGCAGGTGTGTCTAAATCACACAGAGCTAACACGGTGCAGCTGAATGAGGTGGAGCCGTCGCTCTGATAGGCAAATGTATCCAACAATTAGGATATTCACTAAGGTGTGAGGCACCCAGATTCCCCTCTCTGGTGAGGAAGGGAGGGGAGGCTACTCAGGGATGTGCTTTTAAGCATTTAATGAAGGTCCCGTTTTCCTCCTTTGGCACTAAAGCCCAGTAAAAGGCCTTTAATCGCGGCATTTCCTATTAGTTCCTTTGGGTGGTTTCCTGTCAGGCTGTGGTTTCCTAATTGGCAAGGCTGACTGAAGTGGAGGGTGGAAGCCCTCCCTCTGCTCCCCTCCAGCAGCACGTTCCCAGCCCTGCCCCGTGCCCATGCAAGCGCCCATGCAGCAGCGCACCCAGCTTTTGTGTTTGGTTGGGTTGATTTTCAGCTGGGTCAACTCTGTGATCCAACTTCTTTGTGCCCCAGGAACATCTGTGACAGAACAAGGGATGGAGTGGGAAAAAAAAATGGCTAAGGGTGCCTCTTTTGTCAGCAGCCTGCTTTTGGAGCAAGTAAACCCAATTACAGTGCTGCAGCACTGCTACGTTGCATTTTCTGAAGGGCGGCTGGTGCAGGGACTGAATGCGCCTTCTCGCAGAGAGTCCGAGTGCTCTCAGCATCTAGCTCAGTTCTTTAAAACACATTGGTCTTGAAGTTTCAGTGTAAATGTGTCCTCAACAATGAATGTATTTATTGTGCAAGGAGGAGAATAATTCATAAGTGAAAGAAATACATGCTGACCTTGTGTAATTAAGTAATTGGAAAGTGGCAGTTTCAACAGTCTGATGATGCTTCAGTGTTAGGAAGCCAGAAAAGCATGGTGAGAATTGTGGTATCTGATGTACATCTGAGTCATTTATTTTTAATAAAAGAAAGAAAGAGAGCTTGAAGTTTCCTACTATCAACCCACCAGCAGTTACATTTATCTGCTGAAATCCCAACCCGCCCAGCTCTGCCATAAAGCAGCTTTGCTTGAGATGTTGGGCGATTTCCTAGAGTAGGAAATCCCATAACTAAAATATCACCGGAGGGCACAAAATACACTCTGAGGCCCTTTTACTGCCTTTCAGGAAATAAACCCTTAAAACTGGCATGAGCAGGTTGGCATTGTGCTATTTTGCCTTTTCAACAAGAGGGCAAGAGGAGAGGGAAAACATACAGTTCCCAGAGTTTTCCCCCGGTGCCATCCACAGAGTTTGAGGGGAGCTGAGCAGGACCATCTCACTGCATGCACACCAGGATCGCCTGGTTCCTTGGCCTTCTGCTGAATGTCTAAGGAGAGGAGGAACATTGCACACGATTTAGAAAAAGCAAAACCAGAAGTTAGGAGAAATCCAGTTCCCCTCCTTTCTGTTTTGTTTTTGATCAGGGTAAGGTAATTTTTGTTTGCCCTTCCCCAGGAATGGCCAAGTCACCTGCTCCAGAGTGACAGAGGGATGGAAACAAGGGTGGGCCAGGCACAAGCATTAGGGTAGGAATTTTTCCTACCTCTCACTGCAGGGACTCTGAGGTGGGAACGCTAAAGAGGACAAGCCCCAAACATAATTCATGAGAACTGTGTTTAACTCATGTTTAATGACAAGATAGTAAGAGGACATATAGGGGGACAAGAAGATTAGCCACACAGAGGCATTTGTGGAAGTTTTTATGATAGACAACGCCCTTCTCTTGGAAGAGTGATGCTGATGGGGCACTGGCCAACCTGCACAGATAGCCTGAGGGCCTGTATTTGTCCAGAGATGTCATTTGGGAGTGATACGATAAGCTTGCCCCCACAAAATATGGCATAGCTGTGCTGGAAGGATTCATCTTTCTGAGTATAAGGTAACTGAGAATCTGTTCAGGCATTAAAAGGTAGGGCTCTGCGCTCAACTGGTGGACAGAGGGGAGCTAAAGCTGATTTGGCTGAAAAGTTGTGGGAAGATTGTGCTGCAGCTCCACCACAGCAGCTCAATTAAATTAATAGAACAATGTTACATATGAACCTGTTGGCTCAGTGGGCTAATGAAGTTAAGATGAGCCAGTTTCTGCAGCCAGTAACACCAAGGGAGAGATGTGCCTAGTGTTAGACCTGGTTGCTTTTAAAAATGCAGTCTGAATTATGAGATACTTATTTACTATAGGGCACATAGGGGTGGCACTACCTGGAGAAAAACTTAAGCGCTGGCATGGGGAGCACGAAACTTAAAATGACAGTCATCACACCTCTAAGGGCTCACAGGCAGAGGCTGAGCAAAGACGCTGCCAGCTGTTCGATAGCTTGTCCCGCACTCAGCTTATTGGAGGTCACTGAAGGGCTCTGCAGGGATGCCCTAGCATCCTGTCGTATCACCTCTTTTCAGGCTTCCTGGAGTTATGAAGTCATTTGCATTCAGGTAGAAGGCTTCAGCTGATCCCCCAGACAAGCTGAGGGAGACCTGTGGACTGAGATGCTGGATCTCAAGCATTTTCCCTGACATAGAAACTCTTACCTCACTGAAGAATAGAGATATGGTCTTTCCACTTCCGTATGATCAGGTCAGCTGTGGAGAACGCTGCCCTTTCCATGTTAAGGCAGTGTTCTTTGCAACATACTTTGCTTCTTTAGCAGAGCCTTTCCCAGAGGACTGGAGAAGAATTAGAAAACAACCAGGCCTTGATGCTGTGCAATACTTAAAAAAAGATAAAAGAAAGGTTGGCTGAAGAGCCAAATGTTTCTCCCCAAAAAGCATCATCATTTTTTGCTTCCCAAACACAGGACCCAGATGGGACCAAGACAACAATCTTCCCGCATTACTTCTGGTACATGTCATTAATTTAACACAAGGGATGTTGTTGACAGACACCAGCTTCTCAGTCTTCCAGTGTCATTAGCAAGCAGAGTCTGGTACAATGCCTTGTTTGCAGTAGCTTTGCTGCATGAAAAGAGAAAGTCCAGCCATCACAGTTACAGGCACATATGAAATGTTTGTTCTTCAGCATGGCTTCTAATGCAGAGCTTGTGCTCATGTGTGCCTAAGCTTTCACAGTAAAAATATATTACGAAGCAACATTGGTTCAGCATAGTGGATTTTGTACAGCAGAGAAACTTACATTCTTCCATCCTCCCTGCTTTGCTGATGGTCCATCCTGCTTCTGAGGAGCTAGGACATCAACGTATTTTAAATACAGAAGTCAGCCAAAGTGGTAAAAGAAAAAATCTGGGACCTTTCTGTGGGGCTGGTTTGAGGCAGTGACTGAAAAATGAAAAGACCATGTCACTTCTTCTCTGGCTTTCGATGCAGAAGCAGATGACAAAGCTGGCATGAAAGAAAGTTTATTTCATCAGTGGATAATATGGACCTCCCCTGATTTCCAGGGCTGAGACTCCAGTACCCATACCTGCTCCTGACACCCTGGCTGTCACATGCCTCGTAGACAGCAGCCTGACGCTCTGCACCATGCACGGGCTTTCAGCAGCAGCCTTACCGGGTCCGTATGTCAGACTCCACTGCTCCCTGCCTGCTGTTTGCCTCCCAAAGCTACATAAACGGATTGCTATCATTTGGTGCTGATGCCCTCTCTGCTAATGTTTGTTTCATGCATGTTAATGAGAAGACCAGTAAGAACAGATTTATGTTTGGCTCAGCCTGGAGGTAACACGCATGAAAACGCTGACACAAATGCTGAATAAAAGGGATTTGAAAATCAACATCCCCTACTGTTACCAGCTACAGTGTAATCCTTTTCCAGGCCTGTTGGGAAATCTCCTCGGAGAAGCTCTGACATCAGTGCAGCTGCTTCTTTCCTTAGCAGTTCAAGCTTGCTTTCTCATTTTTCACCAAGGCAAAAAGAAATGGCAGGGAGTGCGCACGGGAGAGAGAGAGAGAGAGAGAGAGAGAGAGAGAGATTATCTTCATTTCTTAAACTTCGTTTTGGAGATAATGTTGTTTATATTTCGCAGAATTAAATGGGCAACCAAAGAGGATAATGGATGGAAGTAGCTAACTCCTAGGCACTGCTTTTGCCTTCTTGCATGCTAAACGCCCCACAGCTGAACCTTGTGTCTAATCCAGTACAGTTGTTTGTGTGGTCACAACTCTGCTTTCTTGCAGTCAGGTCTTTCAGTCTTTCAGGCAATGTGCAGAAATGCAGCTGGGAAGATGTGAGGACATGAGTTATCGGAACTTCTTTTTCCCACCATGTCTGTTTTTAATCCCGTAAGGTATGTATTTACTGCACCTAGCATGACACATGGCTCCCGTCTTCCCCCGTGAGCACAGAAGGCATAGCTGGGAATGTCAAGTCTGGCCTTCAGCCGAGGAAGGCAGCGCAGCTCCCTCGGAGTCTCCGTGACTTCGCATTTGCACTCCCTGAGAGACCAAATGGCAGCCCACGGGATTAGATGAGTACTGACAGAAAGCATTTAAAAATGTGAAGAAGACTGGAACAGCGTGCAAAAGCCCAAGTCCTGTGCTGCAGTGCTTCGTCTGGATCAGCGCAGCTTGCATGTTGACCAGGGTGGAGCAGGCAGGAGCTTTAGTATTTCTAGATAAATGCTATCCTAGTAACACATCCCTACCATGTAGATTTTTGGAGGCCCCAGGTACTGTAGTCCTTTCGCATTTGTCTTTGCCAAGAATATTGCTTAGACTGGACTATAAATGGACAAATCTTTCCTAAAAAGTTGAGGGTAAAATAAATGAGCTGTCTAGGCTTCCCCCACAATCAACATAAAGAGATAGGAGAGCCCCCCAGACTAATTTATGCCATTTTTCCTGGGTTGGAGTGAATTACTTGCAAAAGGTGCTTTATTCATCTCTGTTGACTACAGTGGGGAGCTAGGAGATAGCTTAGATCTGTCTTGCCTTCAGATTGCATCCCCTCCAGAAGGGAGGAGTGCGAGTGTTGTAAGAAGCACTGTACCTTTGCTAGAGAGGTGGCCAGCGGAAGCCTTGATGCTTGGAAGGCCTCGGCCCACCAAGACGGCAGATTCGTTCCTTTCCCTCACTGAAAATCTCACTAACTGTGTACATGGAGCAAGTATGTTTTGGACACTGAAAAGCAAGTGTTAGGTAATAACTCTTAGCAGATTACTTAAATTTATAAGTGGTTATAAATAATGAATGGGTGCACTTCAGCTTTTAAAGCTAGCTATGTACTCTGAAATTCAAAGCTTCCATTCAGCAAGAGTGTTTATTTAGCTTCGGAGAACTGCACTCTTTTTTTTTTTTAGCTTCACAGATAACCTATTAAAAATTATATGAATATTTTAGGAGCTGTAACAGCCCTACAGTAAATAGAACCCTGACTCTATAATATTGCACCCAATTTTTTTTTTTTTTGGTTGTCTGTCACTGTGTGTGACATTGCTGATCGATCCTGCTTCTCTTGCCAATGTGAGGATAAGGAGGCATTTGTGTCCATGGAGATGGACTCTCTTGTCCATCCAATCACATATGATTCAGATGACCTTGGAAAAGTCACCTGAAAAACAAATAAATTACTCATTGCATGTCATAGTAGATCTGGAGCTCTAATCTATAAGGCACCTCTGGAGGTGCTGACTACTAGCATTTCAATGAGAACTGAGGGTACACAAAAATAGTTAAAACTTGATGAAATTGACCTTGTGGGTCTTGATCAAAAGCCCATTAAAGTCAATGGAAAGACTGACCACCATCAGAGGGCTCTTGATCGGTTTGCTAGAAACCAACCCATAGATACATGACAAAGAAACCATGCTGAAGAAAGGACCTCAGCACAGCCCTGACACTGTCAACATCCTGTATGATGAGTTCACTACATGCCAAGATGAAAAAAGACCTGAAAAGGACCTAACTGTCCCAACCACGTCTCTTGCCCATGCGACCTCTTTCTGTGTGTCTTTAGGTATTGCACTTCATACTGGAATTTGTCTGTACCTAATGCTTCTGTGCCAGTCACCGATGCGTGGGGATTTGACATGATTCAGTACTGACTTCTGGTGCAAGCCAAGCCTGCATTATCTCTTCCTGGGATCAACAGGATTTAAGTACTACCCAGGTTGTGCCTAGTGAGCCGTACCCAGAGATCAACACCCACACAGACTAAGAAAGAATGAGGATCTGTTTATATATATTGTTAGCATGTTTTGAGGTAAATATTGATTCACTCCACTAAGTTGATAATTAGGGATTAGTTTCTTCTCTAGTGCAGCTTTTTTCCTGGTTGGTGTTTTGTTGGTTTGTGTGTTTTTTTTAAGGAACTTTCAGTGCTTTCTAATCTGCAAAAGAATTATTGAAGTGAAAATGAATTAATGAAGACATCCATAACTACTGTAACTTTAACTCCCCGTCTGGCTCACTTTGCACAATAAATGACATGCAGAAGTTGCAAAGCATTTTGTCAGACCTGTAAATAATGCTGTTACATAATTGTCTCCTTCCCTCCATCTCCATCTATGTCCTTAAACAGAGAGAACGTCACCACTTACATAACCCGTTTCCATTTTCCTCCCATTTTCCCCTCTCTTCTGGCTGGAGTCTCAGGACAGAGCCTACTCCCTATACCCACAGCAAGCTTCCTTCTTGCATCCCCAACAATGTCCCAGCAGCAGCTAACACTCCCCTTGGGACCCGCAGCTGGCTATAGTCCAGTGGGAACCGGGGTTTGGGGTCTGTGTGTGGGTGGCAGGGGTGGCCCAGCGAACTGGAA
>Ga0181612_147223_pt1 | contig 18142 bp, 5 predicted proteins | sample HoacroProtozoa21_FD_119630 | JGI IMG/M metagenome (GOLD analysis project Ga0181612, IMG submission 119630) | Hoatzin crop microbial communities from Cojedes, Venezuel. Combined Assembly of Gp0051906, Gp0051904, Gp0051908
CAAACCATTCTGTGATTCTGTGAAGTAGATTGGTATCTTGTGAGTGTGTACCTTTCTGGACGAGAGGTGTCTCTGTGCTTCCCTTGTTGCACTTCATTCTGTTACAGTGGAGCTGTGCCTCTGCAGTTTCAGAGAAGCCAAGACCACCAAACTGTAGAGCAATGGGACAGAATCCACATCCATCAAGTTTTTGTTATGTGCACTCATATCTGTCACAGTGATACGTTGTGCATTTTGCAATTTAGATAGAGTGTACTTATGTGCTGTGCAGCTAAATGTTATTATTGTGTATTCCACAACTTGAGTTAAAATTGACTCGACTGCAGCTTAATAGGACTTGAGCAGACTGTATAAATGCAAGTCATTACTGCCTAAATGTTGTGGAGTGTTAGGGCGAGCAAAGACAAGTGTCAAATAAACCCTTTTATCCAAAGACAGAATAATTCCCTGCTTTAATACTAAAACAAATGCAATTTGTGAAAAGACAGACATGAGAAAGACTTGTATTTTGGTAGGCTTTATAAGCAGATATTGGGGTAAATGTGATATTCAGAGACATGTCATGCCTGTGGGTTAGAACAAATTCTGTTAATAATTAGTGGGGTAAAGCTCTGACAAATAAATGGTAGATGCTTAGTCTGAGCTCAGCCTTTGCCTTTGTGGGTTGTGGTTAGACTATCAGTGCTATATCAATTGTATTTTTTTGTTTTCATTTAATACTACCTCATTTCTATCCCCAATCTGGTGATCTGATAAACATAGCTTGAGTGTGGGAAAAGAAATAGCATTCTCACATTTTAATTTATCCTTCCTGACATTGAATACATTCCAGGCACACTTTTCTTTTATATTGCGGCGTCTGAGTTTGAGTGGATGTATTTGTAATAGGAGTTTTAATGGATACATGCTTATTTTGACATCTAGTGTTAAATGTCTTCAATATGTACTATAGCATTTAATTCCAGCTTGCATACGCTACTGGGTTTGACTTTGAGATTGCAAACAATATTCTAGTAGAGACTGAAAGCTTACATATTAACAGCTTGTTTCAGACATCTCAAAGGTATTGCATAGTCTTTCTTTTCATAGGAAATATAGTGGCAGATGCTATCACTAATAGTGCTAAAAAAGCCTCACTTTGTGTCTCTCTGTGCACTAAATTCAAGTCCCATTAAAATCAGTGGGAAGGTTCTGCCTGCCTGCAAGGAAAGCAGAGCAGGCCTAACGTCTTTGAACTACACTAGCTGCAAATGTCTTCAGCACACAAAAACCATTTTTGTCAACAGTGGAGAAGCAAGCGATGCTGACAGCAACTGGGACTATCTTCCTTTTCCCATAAATACAGCCATAAAAATAATTTGTGGATGTGCACTTAGCTGCAAACACATTTTAGGGCATTCCTAATTCGGAAAGTGTTGAAGTGTTTTAGAAGTTTTGTTTTTTTTGGTTTGGGGTGTTTTTTAATAAGTTGCAAGAGACACAGTATTGGTAACAGTGAATTTGTCATGTAGACAAAAACATAGCTGCTGTGCCAAAGATCTTTTATAGCATTGGGACTGATGTTATGAGCGGGTCTAATTAAAAGAATCTGTGTGTTTTTGTATTCTGTTTTTTTCTGTCTGAGCAAGGTTCTGCCATCTCGTGTTATTCATCATATGTGGTGATAATGTCTAATTAACGTCTTTTTTGTTTGCCTGGAAATTACCACAGGAAATCCTTCCAAACATCACTGCCAATATCTGTTTGACAGTCCACATCAAGGGCCGGCTTCGATAAAAAGCTAACTGTGCTGGGAATTTCAGTAGGATTAACAGCAGTGGGTATGCTACCTATGTATATACACAGGTGCCTGCAGCGATGCAAGCCCAGAACATGGGATGCCTGGGAACAAACCCGGAGGTGGGATTGTGGCCGAGTGTGCAACCATCAGGAATGGAAAGATTTCTGTGAATTTCATTCTCCATAGATTTACGGCCACCTGACTTTTATTAAGCCACTGCTTGGCTCCTGCATGATGATTTACCATGCTGTGTTACAGAGCCTGATATAATTATCTTGCTGTTAGCTAAAATCTAGAGTAACTGTGATGCTCAAAACCCAGGGAAGGTGGTGGCTGCTCTGGCATGCGGACGCTCTCTCTATTGTTCCTTGTGACTCCCAGACTTGCTTAGCAGATTGTTTCTGCCAAACAGCAGATTTTCTTTCTCCCTTCTAGTTGCTTATACTGAGTCCCTCACTACTGTTTTATGTTTACTGTTCAGTTGGCGTTAAAACAAGCACTGCTTTGACTTCATAGAGGCTGTTAGTCTGAAGGAGCACATCTTGAGTGGTTGTCAGAAGTGATCAGAGGTTCTATAAACGCTGTGCCCCCCACCACATTGCCCTCACAGTACAGGAGTTTTTTTTAAATCTGGAGCCCTTTGAATTTTCTTCCATCTGTTTTCCACTCCCCCCAGGGAGTGGCAGTGGTGGGGGCCATCTGGGAGAGCCGAGGATGTGCTTGCAGTGCCTTCCACACCCAGGGGCTCCTTTCCACCTCTCTTTGGAGCAGGAGTGGAGGAATAAACGGCTGCTCTCCTGCGCGAGCTGAGAGCAGCGCTGCCTTCCCTACTGCCAGTGTTGTGTTTGCGGGGCTGGAAGATGAAGAGTGACCAGTAACAGATGAGTTATTGCCAGCTTATTTCCTGTGTTTGTCGAGCGAATAGATTTAGGACCTGATTAAACCACAGTCTCAGTCACCTTGTTCCTCCTTCTGCAGTGTCGGACAGCTTTACCAGAGAAAAATCCCTTGTTGTGACCTATGTATGATTTTCAAATTTGGGAAATGATTGCATCATCGTTTCTTCATACAGCAGTTTCCTTTAGAATTGTATGGAAATGCAGCCTTGTAAACTTTATAAAAATAGATTTCCTTCATGCACATAGTTTTATTGTTATCATTAGGAAAGAGGAAAATATGCATATATCCAGATAGATATATGTTCAGATGCAAGTAGTCCGTGAACACCAAAGGCAGTTTTTAAACAGCTCTAGAACTGCAGGCAGTATTAATGCTTTCTAATATGTGTGCATGTAGTTGTTCACTTTTCTGCTGACATTTTTTCCCAGGGGAAGTAAACACATTTTACCGGTTTGCCTGTAGCATTCACTCCCTGGCTTTAATTTCATAATGATGGAGCAAAAATCCACATAAGGGTGTGCCTGCTAAACAGTGATGTTTCTTTCCTTATCTAGCTATTATGAGGCAGTCATCAAAATTAAGTTAGGAATGAAAGGAAATAAAATCAATGGTAATGAAGCAAATGTTATAATACACGGTTAGCATTTTACTAAATGGCAGTGGTATTAGCTGTTAGAAAAATGCTGTTTTATTCTGGACTTATAATACCAAAAAAAGCTGTTTTATTAACATGCTATTCCGTCTTTGCTTCTCTGTAGAAGAGATGCTAACTGTGAGGTGTTATGGGTACTCATTGATGTGTAAAATATATGAGTTGTCCCCTGGACTGTGATGGGACTTCTCTGGCAAATGTGAATTTCACTGTAAAGATGTGTGACCGTAACTCTGTGGGTATGGCCTACTGGCTCAAAAGCTGTCCCAAAGCTCAGGAGCCTGGGTGCTACTCCTGTGTCTATGGCTGGCCTTTGGGTGATCTAACACAAGCTACTGCCTCTGGGGTTTATTTACAAATTAGATACAATGGTGTTGGGTTTTTTTAACACACCTGGAGCAAGATCTGAGGTATTGTTTGTTATAGGCCAGGAAACTAAGAATTTATCAGAGGTGGTTTCATTAATAAACTAGATATTGGCAAAAAGTTTTCTGATAAACTGTATGTTTAGTGGTACCAGTCTTTGCTCTAAAAGCCTGTATAGGTACTTTCTGAAATAATGTAACAAGTAAAGAAACAACAGACGAAAAGACTCCTCTCCAGTCAACTGGGAGGTGTTGCAAGCAATTTTGAAGAATAGGTTGTTATCAAGATGATTTGCTTAAAGATGGTATATTTATGCCAAGCATGACTCGCAACAACAAGGAAAAAAATGCTTTGGAGTCATAAATGCTTACTTTGCTCTCATATTACACAGGTCTGTCCAGATTTTGAGACGTAATTTTAGATGGGATTTTTTTTTGAAGAGGAAAGAGACAACTGACTTTTACTCTCCTGTTGTTGAAAATTCACATAGGATGCATATTATAAATTGGTAGTCTATAGCCATAGCCCCTTAGGGTTTAGAGCTAGAACATACTCAGTGCTATGGAAGAAAGCGAACTTTGTTGCCAGATATTAGCTGTCCAGTCTCTTGAAAACCTTGTGATTTATGAGGCAGGATTTCAGTATTTGTGGTCATGGGAAAAGCAGCAAGATAATCAAATGGCAAATAGAATGCTTAGGCTCGAATACAATCTAAAGGACAGTAGCTGCACAATGAAAAGCTTTACAGAACCCAGAGGAAGAAGGAAGAAAATTAAAGGTGTTGGGACTTATTACAGAGTCAGGCCTATTCCAAATCCAGCCTTAAATGATCTGTGAATTCTGTTTATGAATCTGGAACCGTACTTATTCTGAGATATAAAGAAAGCAAACAAAATACAATAGTAGGTTATCCGTAGAAGTTGGAGAGGAAATGAAATGAAACTGCAAATGGGGAGCTTTCTACATTTTCATTTCTGATGCGGTTTCTCATTCTAAGGATCTTTTCCACGCAGAGACTCTCTTTAATAATGGCGCCATTTTTTTGCCTCTGAAATAAAATGTAAGGCAAGTGCAGTAGGTAGCTGTCTGCAAATTTATTTTACCTTGCAGTGCAGTTACTTTTTAATGAGAACTATAGAAGCTGATTAATTGTGGCTTCTGCATCTATAATTTACGCAGGACACATTTGCAAACAGACTGCCCATCAACCTGAACTCATCAGGAAATCCTTCTGTTTACAGTTATAGGAAGAGAACACTTAAGCATTCCTCCCAGTACCAAGATTCTAACACAGAGCTGAGGCTGTGTTGGAAGTGCTGAGAATTTGCAGCTTCCACTGAAACCAATGAGTTGGTGCACAGAGGTCCCTTCCAACCCCTACCATTCTGTGATTCTGTGATTCTGTGCTGTGAACCCTGTGTTCACCATTAAGCAAGTATTTCTTGTGGCCAGTGTTAGCAGAATGGAAGAGTGCTGTTTACCTAATGCATTATACTATAGGCTGATTTGTTAATTAGTTACTTAACATAAGATTTTATATTTGTGTTACTGATATATATAGTTTTAAATGTTTTTCGACATATCTATCTACAGTGAAAACTTTACATATGAAATATCTGAATTAAGGTGTCTTTAGCAGTCTAATGTGTTCTCTGTGGCAATCGTGTTTGTAGCATGCTTGACAAGAGAGAGCTATTATAATCTTATGAGCAAATACTGTATTTAGATTTGGTTTTCATCTATATTGGAGGGTAAATATAGTTTCTTAAATGAAAGTATTGGCACTAAACACCTATCTCCAGTTCTGGAGGTTTTCTACTCCCAAAATACATGGAAACTTGCAAGAAAATAATTAAATAACCCTAATGGCCTTTGTTCAGTCATTTATTTTATAGGATTTTACTGTGCCACAGAAATTGCAACCCATGTTCAGTTTTCCTTTTGGCTCTGTGTGATAACTGCATGGGATTGCATTAATACTGCAAGCAAACATGGCTTGGTAATGCCCTTCCTCTGGAAGGGGAGATGTGGTGCCAAACTGTCAACGGGAGCAAGGAGGGTGGTGCTGCACAAGAAGGTGACTCTTCTCTATTCCAGCTGACTAGCGGAAAGAGTTTAGCACATTGTAGCATCAGGATGCAAGGTGTTGTTTTATCTGCTTATTAGAGCTAATTTAATGTTGAGCTCCCCAAGAACAAAGGTTGTTTGTCTTAAGAGGGCTTATCTGGATTTGAATAAAGAAAGCAAAAATATGAAAACAGTTAATCTATAATGATGATAATTTGACTCACGGCATATGCTTTTTGGTTCAGTGGTTTTCCTGTATTGATTTTTGAGCTTGAGCATTAATGAATTCCATTTTCAAGCAACATGCCCCCTTTGGGATGTGCAGGCTTTCTGAGTATTATTGAATTAAGGCTGTGGGATGCTCACACGATGTATTTTTTCCTTGGCTGCTGATGTGGGTTCCAGCTGAGTTTTTGTTCTGCTACACTGTGTCTGCTTCATGGTTGTTGTCTCTTTTGATTTTTTTTGGAACATAATCTAACAGCTTGACAATTTTAATTAAAACATTTGATAAATATTCACACTAATTTGTATATGATTTGCAACATTTCCGCTAGAGATCAGTCACTGCACTGGGTATTCTCACATGGGGGTTGAACCAGCAGTTCAGTTCTTCCATGTGTTTGCAGCTTTCTGGGTTTTATTTTAATCATCTATGCAATATTCTTTGCAACTTTCAGTTCTTTTGAATAATTTACAATCAATTCACTTGTATTAGCTCTCATCAGCATCACCAGAAAACCAGCAGGAACTGCTTTCTTTAAAAAGAATACTTGGTGTTATTTCACTCTGAATTTGCGTTATGTTTTGAACATTACTCTGGTATTCTCTCAGCCATCTTCCTAGGTGAAGATGACTGAATTTGTATCTTGTACTTCCCTAAAACAATGAGAGAGCATTAAATTACATTTAGGAGGAACACATTTTTATTTTATTTGAGTATTGGGTCCCACATTCAGTGGCATTTTAACTGGAGATGAGCTACTCTGATATGGCAAGAACTTTTAGTTATTGCTTGTGCTCACATCCCTCAATTAGGCAGTTTGATCCAGCAATTTGTGGTTAAAAAGTTGTACAGAAATAGACAGTATTCTTGTGGTAGCTGTTCATACGTTTCATGACAGCAGTGCTTGTGGAAACATGATTCTGACATACCGTCTACAGTAATGAAATTGAAAAGTGAGAGCTCCAAGGTTTATCTTGTCTACAGCAGAGAAATTTACAGAAACAAAACAATCTTTGAAAAATAATATGATCAGGGATATGACCCATATGTAGTTATGTATGGAGTCTGGCTGGATTGATATACCCGTATTTAAGAGCTCCATAGAATGCATACAGCATCGCTCTGCGGTGGTGGCAGGGTCTATTTTTATATTTCTTGCAAGAACTGATGTGCGAGTCAGCCATTTTCTGAGCTGAGAGAGAAAGGGGAGCTGGCCATTTTTCAAAGATGACTTTCAGATACGAAATACTTGTTTCTTCTGTGTAGAACTGTGATAGAGTGCTTTCTGAGACTCATATTGCATTGGATGACAAAGCAGCAGGCTATATTTGTGTGGAACTGGAAGAAATCTCCCTTCAGGAAGAAAAGACCCTGCTGCTGGATTCCATAGGAATTGTTGAGTTGGGAAAATGGACATGGAGACTGCATGGTTTTGTGTGTCCTTATGATTGGCATTGAAAGTACAGATGTTACTAAGCTAAGTTAAGCTGTGCCCGTGCCAGTTTGCTGTTGACCTCTGCTTACTTTATTTGTCATAAAATAAGCTGATCCTTTGCCCACTCAACTTTATTGCCCAATGGCTTGGAGACAAAGGTCAGGTTTAAGATTCCTCATCCTTCATGTCCACTTACTTGCCTACAGCCTGCGGCAGCACGATGGGGCCTAAGGGGCTTCCCAATATCCCTTGAAAGCAAGGAACTGAAATTTCAACTCCTCTAAAAATCTTGTATTTCTGCTGCTGTTGTGCCAGGAACAACAGAATATTTTCATCCAGGTCTGCTGGGTATGTGTGCAACTGTAAGTAAATACCCCTGTGTCCAGTTCTGCTTTTATTCTAAAGACATGAATTGGAAAAGGTCAAGTTCATTGCCGGGTCATATTTACCATGTAATAGATCTTTTCTTCTTTCCTGATTGAAAAGTCTCAAAGTACCAAGATGGGCTCGTTTTATAAGTGATCAAGATTTTACACACGCTTTCTCTTATTAGCACCCACAACCAAATGAATTCTTAAAAATAAAAAAAATCGTGCTAAAGCAGAGGGAAAACTACAGAAAACAGTCTCAGATCATCAGCTTTTCAATTTGTTTTTAAACTTTTATCTTTTCTGGCATTTATGATGATTAATGGAAAAAAAATCGTCCTCATTATCAGCCTCCTTGTCTCTCTGACGACACGCAGAAATATATTCCAGGACATGTTCTCTAAGTAACAAATGCTTGTTTATTTTTTTGAATGTCACTCTATCAGCTTTTCAGTGAGAAAACCAAGCTCATCTACCATTTGCAAATTGGAAGGCATTGAATTATATGCAGGGACTAATTTGCAGACCCAAACACCTACACTAAGCCGCCAGCTGGACACAGGATGCCAGCACCCTTCTGTAAACTGGGTTTGAATAGGCATATAGGTCAGTCTGAGAGCTGATTTAACTGACTGGTCTTTTGAACTCCTTAATTTCCAAATTAGTTTGGCACCTTTTGAAAAGGCACCCCAGGTCTCTGTCATGACTGAAAAATAGACATACACACTGGGAATTTAGATAGACAGCATATATTGCTCCAAGTGAACATACAGAGCCATCTGTTAGTGAGTCAGACAAAAGCATCACGTGTCAATATGCTGTGTAATACCAACAGTTAATCTGAGTCTTCCTTTGTTGCAATAAACCCTGTCTTAAAACTATGGTACCATACATGTATGTTGTTTAATGTGAGCACTTATGATGTTAATTGACAGCTGCCAAGATACAAATAGATTATTTGGATAAAATTAAATTACTGGATAGAAATATTCTCATGAAGAGAGAACACCTGAATTTGATAAGCCTATCTGGTAGGAGTTTTGGAAGCAACAGCCTTTTCTTCTGGCTGTACTATCTTTTCTGGGAAGAACGTCATCTGCTGTGCCAGTGTGTGCCTCTTAGAGACAATTTAGAATTAATATAATTGCTTAATGGGACTTTTCCCTTGACCGTAGCATGCCATGCTGCACAAATGTCCTCTTACACTCCAGCGCCCTGCTGAAAGGCTAATGGCACTTTTCAAAAGGGAGAGAGTAAAAAGATTTCCAACAAATACTTCATCCAGTATCTCTACAGCATGTCAGTAAGAGCGTCATCACACCCCAAATCTCGTATCAAGTACATGTCTGAATTAGTAACATATGGTCTACTCTCACTGTCCAAAAAGTGCCACTGTTCAGAATCTGTACCTTTAAAGATATGAACTCCGAGGATTGCGTTTAATTTATGGTGAACTGCAAACAGTTCTGTCGAAGTTCTTAGTCTGCCAAGTGGTCAGTAAATAATACACATAACCTATTGTTACTATGCAAATTGTGTGTGCTAGCATAAAGGTCATTTTTCTGGAAAGAAACACTTCGTGCATTTGGGGTGACATCCCTTTCAAAGACAATAGGACCCAAACGAATGGGAAAGTGAGTGAAATCTCTTCATTAGAAATTGAGCATGGTTGTTGTTGCTTTGTTTATAAAATAATCATGTTTCAATTTCTCACCTCTCCTCTGTTTTGCCCAGTTGTAATTAAAAGGCTGTGAAAGAGCTTCATAAAGCTTTTTTTCCTGGTAAATTATTTATAGCTTTTAGATTATATGAAACTATCTGCAAATTATACTGAGTTTAGTGGCTATTTCTGTCACACAGACACACACAAAAGCTGTCGAGAAGGAAAAAGAGGGAACAAACACAAAGATAAAAAAAATCCAGGAAAACTTAAAAATTTCATGTTGAAGAATGAAGTATTTTTTTCATTACTGGAGTTTGAGAAAAGATTTACTTGGACCTCATACAAATTGCAAAGGAATGCAATGTAAGTTGCTTCGTTTAGCTCGAAGAACTTCAGGGGAGGGAGAGAGGTAGAAGCACCAGGAGGGCACAGCATTCCTATTTCCAGTTGACCAGAAGGTGTGACTTGATTTGCTATGTTAGCAAACTGAAAAATCAATTATTGACATAACTGTAACTTATTTTACTAAATGAAAGGGTATTCTTTCAATAATTTCAAGCTGAAAAGAGGAGTACTAGAAACAGTACTAGAAGAAAGACTGAATGGTATTAATCTGTTGGCTTTGATTAGACTAAATATTGGTAGAGAGTTTTACATTAAGAATAAAGGCAGAAACCTAGCCAAACCTTTTGAAGTTCTGCTGCCATCTCTGAGACGGGAAGCATGGAAACTGGCATTATGATGGCATTATTTCTTATATGTGTATCAGAGAATGATTATATCAGAGATTATTGCGATTATATCCATTCTTACTTTTCTGAAGTTATTATGCATCATTTATAATTTTTCCTGCAAAATCCTCTTTCTTTTGACAGTACAGAATGCTTTAGAACAAAAACTAAACCATAAAGCTAAGTCACTGCCTTTTTTTGCATGCAATTAGCAAATTTTGTTCTTAACTTTTTAGGTACATAAAGCTTGAACACTGCAGAAGCCACAGCTCTCTTCATCTTGAAGCAATGACACATGCAAACCAAAATCACTTTAGGATTTGAAATCTCATTTTTAGAAATTTTGCTACTGGAGAGCATCAATGCAACTGAGGTCACTGTTACATTTCACTGCTCCTTGAAGTTTGCAAATAAATAAATGCCTTGGTACACTAGCTACCTTCCACTGTTTTTCTCATAAACAAGCATTACAGCGCCAAAATTACTAAGTCCATCAATACGATGTACTGAGTATTGCTAGTGTGTCTAGATATACAGTGTGCTAGGTAAGTGAGACCACTACTGTTTTCATTCACACCAGTGGAATTCAGCTAATGGATTTTCAAGTGAGCAAATATCAGTAGGAATATATAAGAAAAAGAAACACTTATTGCAATCCATTGGAGTTTACAGTCCTGTAAATAGTAACAACTGTTGTTGCCTATTACAGTATCTGCTAACCCTCACTTTGACAAATTAGAATAAGAAATAGCAGTAATCATTATTTGAACAGCTTTCAATGATTCAGTTATTCAATATGTTACATTGGGTTAAGCTGGAAAATATATTTATTCATACCTTCTAAAGGTATTCAATGGAATAATAAGCTGGACAAATACTGTTTGGTGAATATATGATTCAACTCTAGTAGATTCATATATAAATATTTCTTAATGTTATTTTTTGTAGCATCAACTCTAGTGGAAAAAAGAGCAGCTGAGGTAAAATAAAATTAATTGCAGCAACAGTGAAAAAGTTATGTAACTGCATCGTGACATGCAGAAAAGACTGAAGATCTTGCAGTTGATGACTGTATGTTTGCAGCAGTTAGGATGGCTAACAGAAGCTTGTCATGAAGAGTGTTTTCAGTATTTGCTCTGTGGTTTGGCTGGTCCTCGAGGAGGAAAGTGGGTCATTCTGTGTGTGCGCCTGACCCTTGGGGGAGGTGAGTAGGGGGTTGCTTAATCACAACCATCCGCAGAGCACTTCTGATGAGGAATACCTCAAATGTACAAAATAAATTTTGTCAGTGAGATTTCTCTGTTGTCCAGCAAACACTTTTTTTAAGTAAATAATACCTGAGAACATAATATCCACTGCATACTTCTAAGTAAATACAATTCTAACAGTAGACCAGTAGCTTCTTTTCCCTTCTAAACCATTTGTGGTCGTCCCAAGCATGAAAGCAGCAATACTGCAAGACAAATGTTATGCTACTTAACCTCTCTGTTTTCACTGCTTACAGAAGGAATATAAGTAACTAAACAAAATATGGGGAAAGAGCATACAGCGATGACAGAGTTTTCCTTAGAATGAATTTACTTTCTATTGCTCTGTATATTTGGGAAGCAAACACAGCAGAACTGTATTCACAGTAATTCTTGCTTGTTCAAAAGCATAACACTTAAAGGACAATCATGCTTATAGGTCTAGGATATCGAAAACATCCATTAATTCCTTTTGAACCATAACAAAGATAGGGTGTTGGTAACAGAAATGAAGGATCTTTGGTATATGACCCTGTTGCTTTGATCAGTCTTGTTAGCCTTTCTACTTAAAAAAAAAATACTATTACTGGGGAGGTGGTGGTGTCAAGAAAATTGCCTGTTTCAGCAATAACATGGTATCCTTTATCTGAATCCACACCTCTAAACAAGCTGGTTGTATGTCCTTCATCATGTCATACTTAGCAAAAGAAAGACTGTGCCCAGTGTGACATGATGGATAGGCTTCTGCTCTTGGCTGCCCTATTCATACGCCTTTGCCTTTTCCTTATCCTTGCATTTAATTCAAGATTTGCTGTGGTGGGTTAGAGCAGAGAGATTTCAATGTTCATTAAAAATTAATTAGAAATATGGCAGCCTTAAAGTCACGACTAATAGTTTCAAGTGCCTAGAACCCTCAGCTGGCTTCTGTGGTATTTAATTAGTTAATGACTATTATTTTTTGGTAAAAGAATTAATTTCTTTTATTATTATTTCTAGATAAACTGAGTCCTACAGCCACTTGTACTTTGTTACCTGTCTGGTAACCTTTCTGCAGTGCCTGGGATTGAAAACTTGCCGGTGAACTCCCATTGCTGTATATGCAGACAATACAGGCAGTGAATCTAGCAGTCCCAGGTAAGGCTTTAACGTCTGTATGAATAGTATTTAAACAGCTTTTTGTGAACAGTGAGGAATGCCTTAAATCTGTGGTGTTGATGAAGGAAAAAATGCATAATCATGGGTAGCTTGAATGAGACTGTAGGCATGTGGATGAAGAGGTGATATTTAAGATGTAAACCTGGAGTAAAACATACTGTGGTGTCTGTGGACACATGAACAGGCTGTCTGTCAAAAAGTGAGGTTTGGAAAGTGCAAATTGAGCTATGATTTGCTTGGGAGTTGTTTTACCCCTCTTGGGATGGGGCTAAATCACCTTTAGTTTTGTATTACATGTTCACAGGATGGAACCAAATGGTTTTCAGCTGCTGTTGTGATGTATTCACAAGAATGTAGCTAAATCTGTTTCAGGACAACGTTATCTTGCTAAGAGTTCATTCTTCATGTATGGGTGTGTTAATTGGCTTAAAATCCAAATACAATTCAACACTAACCTCTACAGCACTGCAGAATGGCCAAAATACTTCTGGGATTTCAGTATATATTCTTAAAGTTTTTAAGTGCTTCAGCTGTTTCATTTTTACATTAGAGACAGGGGGAAACAAGATTGTGCATCAACCAAAAATGGTAGTTTTCTCATATTTCTCCGTTCATTGAAATAAATAGGTAGTGAAAATCCATCACAATCAGCACTTTCCATTTATGTTTTCAAGCTAAGGGACTAGATAAAATGCAGACATACTATTGTACAGTCTATAAACTGAAATAATAGACTCAATATAGTTTTACTAGTCAATAGTGTAAGAGCTAGCAAAAGCGTTTACTGAATTTTACTACCCTAATGCTGTTGTCACTAATTCTTTATAAATGATGTACTATTCTAACCCTTGCTGTAGTCCTATAGTCTGCAAAAGGCTTGTTTTCTTTTGCTAGTTTCTAAGCTTTCTTGTAATATTGTGAAATTAGTTTAACATCTGACCTTTTAGCCAGCAGACTGGAGAGCAGCCCTGCTGAGTTCATGCAGAAGGGCTTGATTGCTCTGTTGGATAGTGCAGTATTTTGGATATGCAGATGTTAGTGACTGAAGTGTATTATCCATCTTGAACTCCACTTGAATTTATGCTGAAGCTTTCAAGTTCTGCTCTTTGAATAGGTCCCACAGTAATTGAATTCTCACATTGTGCACAAAAAAAAAAGTCATACCTGATGTGCAGAACTGAGAACTCCCGTGATTGTTAAAAATTGGCATGAGAGGGCTTTCAAAAAAAAGGACGTCTGACACCTGCAGCAATATTCTAGCTCTCCTATTTCTGGTGGTTTCATATAGAAATTGATTTCTATTACTGATCTAGGAATGACAGACAAGATGACAATGTGCTGAGCATTCAGTGTTATTGCAGCTCCTGGAGATTTGTTGAAATTTTTAGTCCTTCATTCCTCTTACCTGCCAGAGCTGTCTTCCAGTGCTCAACTCGTTGTATGGTGCTGGTTAAGTTCCTGTGAGCGTGCTGCTAAATGAAAGGAGGCTCACAGAGGAAGGACGTGGCACCAAGGAGTCAGACAAGGTTTCCTAGTGTGAGAACAAAGTGAAGAAAAATGTCTTCAGATGTTAGTTCAGACCATCCTCGAGAAAGACCTTGAACCTTCAAATGCTGAGTGTGGAGATTCCAGTGGGCTTTCACTGTACACTTTGCTGTCACTTCTGTGGGAAAGGCAGCAATACCCAATTTCCTGTGAGTTTACTGGGGGGAAACAGCCGCTGTGTCCTGGCAAAATGTAGACAACTATTGATTTTTCCCACAACAAGAAAGATAGGCCTCAGAGACAAACTGAGATTGAAGAATATGAGCTTACAACAGTGGAGGTGAAGTAAAAAGCATTCTTTTAAAGAAAGCATGGTCTTGCAGAACAGTAATAATAACAAATTAACTCTTGGCTAACAGCTTAAAGAAAAAGGTGATTTGAACTAACGTTGTATTTTGCTGATTCCCATTCAGCCAGGGAGGACTTGTGACAGAATTTAGTTTTTTTCTATTTTAGCTGAACAGCCATGGGAGTTGTCTGTCCCCTTTCACAGTGCAGTAATTGGCACAAATGCTGCTGCCAGTTAAGCAGCTGCTGTTGACTTAATGGGAATCTATATTGTGCTCACAAGATTAAAGCAAGGGTCAAAGTCAAAGCAGTCACCGTTATGACTGTTGTGGGGACTGATTAAAAATATTAAGAGTGTGGAAAGAAAAAAGCATTGCTTGACCGTGAACCCCATTTTCTATGGTGCATGTTTAACAGAAAACCTAAAATAAAATCCTTGAGGGTCTGTCTGTTAGAAGCAAAGAGACACAACCCCACGTGAAGGCAATAAGACCTGTAATTGCTCGGGACTTCTGTAGACCTGTCTTTGTGTCTCACAAAAAGGGGTGCTGTACAACGAATATACTGTTTTTGAAGAGGTGGTCTAGATTCTTCATTAGTTCTAATAATCTTTGGAATGTTCTTCAGCAAGAAAACACTGCTCCATCTAACACATTGAAAATAATGGGGCCAATTCCGTGTTGAGAGGAAGTCATGAAATCTTCTTTATACTTAACTGCAAAGTTTTTGCAAGGGCATAGATTTCTAACTGCTCCTGAGGCTCAGTTTACATCCTCTGCATATACCCCCCATTCACAGTTAAAAGACTGTTTTATTCCCGTGTATTTCTCTTACTGAGCTTTCGATCTTTGTTAGGTTTTTTGACTTCAGAAAATATTTCTCAAGAAGTTTTGCATTTGTGCAGAATTTACCCTACAAAAACGATCTTGTCATCAGGGAGCACTCACACCTCCTAAGGTCTGACTGGCAGAAACATGTTTTCCAATTGAGTTCTGCCAGTGGTATTTGTCTGTGACAAACAGGATCTCGAAAGAGAAGAGATTCAGGCAAGGCAGTGTGATAAATCCTTCTGCAGAAACGTAAATGATTTATTATATTATTATGAATTATTAATAATGTTTCATCAGATGGACTTGAAAAGCTTCAGCACATTATTGTAAACACTGCACCATTTTGAGTGACTCCAGGTATGATTAAAGGAAAAAGTGAGGTAGAAAACAGAGCTGACTGTAGGGACTAGAAGTCTCTGAGGGTCACAGAGGGAAAGAGCTTTGATCAGTGTTATCAGATGAGCAAAAAAACCCCCATCAGTAATTTTTTGAAAGCACAAAGTGTTGTAAAAGTAAAAATTCTAGAAAATAAATGTTTTCATCAGAAGAAAAGTTACAAGTTATAATACTAGGTATAAGAAATGTTTTGCAGCAAGTCGGTTGCCGTGAACAAACAACAGGCTTGCCACCCTTTGCTTGAGTGGTTTGCCTGAATCAAAGCAGTGACTCGAATTCAAAACACCCTTTTCCTGTCTAAAACCTCGGTGGGAATATTTCCCATGTATTTTGGGATATATTTTGGGAATATATTTTGGGAATATTTCCCAAACTTCTGAACTGGAACAAATTGCTTATTTTGTGACTTCTCTTCTAACCTCACTTCACGTTGATAACATCTTCTCTCCCTGCTTGCCTTACCCTCTGTGTCATTTCCTTCTAACCTTTCTCAAGCCTAATGCTCTGTTATAATTCATCTTTTCCTTTCTCTCATGCCTTGAATAAACAGTTAATGTTTTCAAAGATGCACAGGGCAGTCTAATGTGAAGATAAACATTTCAAGGTCTTTGGGGACCAGAGAGCACTTCTGCATCACAGATAACAGTGCGGTTTCCTTAGAGAAGGTTTTCCCAAGTCTAAACTAGTTTTTCTTCTCCAATGAAAGCTGAGATTCTTGAGGACAGCTTAAAAGTTTTCCCCTCCCCTCTCATGCTAATACTTTGTGTTTTCTTCCTAAGGCAAGAGCCTCCAGCTTTCTAAAAGGGACAGATATAATTAATGTATTAGATATGTGTCTTGGCTGGAGTATGTATCCAATATTCTGCTTGGTTCGTTGATGACCACCAGATGGTTAGGTGTAGTGTAAAATGACAGTTTTTCAGTTAAAACCTGTGCACTTGTTTTCTTTTTCTGTGTCTCTGTGGCCAACTGAGGTGTTGAGCCTGGATTCCCAGTGGTAGAAGAATAATAAGGGGTATAAAAACTCTCATGGAGTTTTCTGTCATGAGCTTCAAAATATATTTTTATGCTTTGAACTATTTTATCTATAATTTTTAGCTTTCAGAGCAGAGCACGATACAAGACCCAGCTCATTTTGAGAGTTACAGATAGGGAAAGACACTACAGAAATACTGGGAGGAAGTAGTAGTGAGGAAGCATAGCAGTGAGAGTCATTAGCTCATGTACCCTGGAGAATTGTTATGTGTTGACAAAGATGCATTGGTTTAGATGCTTTGTGTGTAAAAGCTCTAAAGCCTTGGGTGAAACAGGTATTTTTTAATGCAGATTCTGAATAAATTTAAAAAAAGGAAGTTATAATGAAGGAAAGTGACAGATGTTTACAAACAAAGAGCATATAATTCTACATGTCATTTTGCAGAAAATTTGGAAGAAAGGAACGTACATTCTTGTTTAATTATTTGCATTTGGGCAAGGGTGAGGGGTGTCATGCTCTGTGTTTTGACCTCTTAGGTAGAAAAAGCTAGGCAGCTAAAGAATCAAATATCTCCCTCTCTTCTGATAAAATAAGTAGTTCTTTTTCTATAGCTTGGACAGAAATTTGGAAGGTGTCCGTCATAGCCTATGCAAATATGTGTCTGAGCTAGCCGACAGTCAGTCAACCTGAAGTTTAAAAAATGAGAAGGGCTTGAGGGGAGGGACCCAGTGCTGATGTTCCAAAGCTACTACCTAGTGAAATTTCTTTTTATGTGAAAGGTCGGTAACTTTATCTACATTTAAAAACAGAAAAATAGATGGCAGAGTCAAAGATAACTTTTACATGCACACAAATATATTTTTCTTCAGCTGGACATTTAAACCCTTTACTTTTAATTAATAAACAGCAAACTTTATGGTATTCCCAGCAAACTTAGAATTGCCTCAATAAGTTTTTGCACAATGTGAACTCGATAGGAGGAAAAAGGATAAAAGAAACAATAAAAAATTCTCCCACTGTAGAAGGCTTTGTGGGTGGGTATGTTAGGCTAGGCTAGGCTATTAATGTATCAAGATAAAATCAAAAGTAGTAACTCTATCTGCAGTAGTATACCTTGAAAGAAATAAGTTACAATTACAATTTATTATAATTTTTTTTTAATCTTCAGGTACTAGTCATCAGTGATTTCTATTTGTTACTTTTGTCCATTCTTTTGCATTTATACAGTGCATTATTTAACAGGAAAGAAAGTTGCTCCATCACTTAAGAATATTTTTTTAAGCAAAGAAATAAATCCAGAAGGCAAAAAATAATGTTCTTAAAAATATCACCCCAAAATATCTGACAGCCCAAAGAATGTGGATATTATAGGTCAGATGTAAACCAAAACAATTTTGAATAATCTGAGTGGACTAGAATATAATCTTTTTGTTGTGGACTGGTATTTACATACATTCAAAGTGAATCTTTTTCTTCCTTTTTCTTGAAGTCCAGTTTTATGTATTTTAAAACTGTAC
>Ga0181612_129516_pt1 | contig 18141 bp, 9 predicted proteins | sample HoacroProtozoa21_FD_119630 | JGI IMG/M metagenome (GOLD analysis project Ga0181612, IMG submission 119630) | Hoatzin crop microbial communities from Cojedes, Venezuel. Combined Assembly of Gp0051906, Gp0051904, Gp0051908
AACAGTCAACCCAACACCACCGTGCCTACTAAATCATGTTGTGAAGTGCCACATCTCCTGTTTTTTGAACATCTTCAGGGACGGTGACTCCACCACTTCCCTGGGCAGGGAGTACCAGTAATAACTCTTTGTATGTGTATTTGAGGAGGAGTGCGGGGCTGCTCGTATCTCTACAGCTGAGGAGGAAACAGCGCACAATGCCAAGGAGAGCAAGGGTGAAGCGTGCTGGTGGGACTGGGGAAGGTGCAGGGCTGCAGGCGAGGGCAGCCCTCTGACCTGTGCAGCATCGCTGAGGGCATGGAGGAGCCTGCGCGAGGGACAGCCCGGAGAACAGCTGAGTCGAGTCCACGTTGAATGTGCAGTGCTGGCAGCACAAAAAGCGTACTTTGATTTGCAAATGGCTGCATTTTATATGTAAATTACTGAGAAAGATAAATGTGGAACCCCACAAAGTCGCTTTTAGTTAACGTCAGAATGTAATCCAATTTTAATGAATACAGCCTAAACTTTTAAAGAGCTTTCACTTAATTGGAAAAATGTTTATTTGCTGTGTTAATATTTTTTTCGTAAGGAATATTTGAGATGCATTTGGAATATATTGCATAACACCAATAAAAATTTTACTAGCAATATGTCTGGGTTTCTGTGTGTTTGAATAAGTTTACTTTCCTGTTTTTATACCAGATTGTAATGCAGGAACTCTATTATCCATCTTGCAGCCTGCAAAATAAGCAGCAATTAAGTGACTCGCTGGGACTAATTAAAAACGATTCTTGCTGTTCACTCCTTGCTTTCACATAGAGCAACCTGGAAGTTGTACATCAAAATCTTAGATGTGCTTCTTGTCCTTTTATACCTTCCACCTGATCTGTGAAAATTGCCTGCTCACTGCAGATACTTTTAGGTGGGAAAATTTTCCTCCCCTTTACGAGGCTGTTAGGCCAGTGTGCATCACTTTGTAAAGGGAGAGAGTGCTCTCCCACACTGGTGGAGCGGAAGCTCAGCCAGGCTTTCCAGAAGGTGAGCACAACGTCCAGGGCTTTGGCTGCGTAAGGGGGCTGGACACAGTGGGAAATTACTTTTGATGAACAAATGGAGCTGAGAGTGGGACAGGAGAGTTTGCAACAAGTTGAGAGGCCAGAGGTGAGAAGGGCAGGAGACTGTAGCAGAGAACGGTATTTGGATAGTTACTTCTCATGTAGTGAAATGCTAGGGCTTTGCTAATGGCAGAGGATTTGTGTTTTGAAACAATTAATTGTAGACAAAAGGATGCACTAAGGTTTTTGTATGGCTGTGGTCCTAATTTAAATGTCAGGAGATGAAAATATGGAGGTTGAAAGTACTCTTATTCTCTCTTCATCATCCTCCCTTGCCTTTTTCTTTTTCCTGGTAAATTTTTCAGTGAATTCCTCAATATGAAAAAAACTGCTTTTCTTCTCAGACTTGAAGAAAGCCTCTAGAATTAAACCACAAAGCATTAGATCTGTGTGATATGTCAGGTTCATGTTGAAATAAGGCTTTATTTTTGCACATAAAGGAGGGGATATCAGTCTCCAGATCAAAAGACGTTGTTATCCATTCATTCCACTCAGTTTGGGTTTTATGAGGTTTCTAATTTTTGTATAGTAAGAATGACATAATAAAATAATCATGAAAACAATTTAAATCAAACTTACACCACTGGAAAGAGACAGAGGCACAGGAGGATGTTTCAATTTAATTTAATTCCAATTTTAGCAGGAATAATTGCAGCGTTCTTTTATCCAGATCTCTATTATCACTGAATTTTTAAGTGAATTTATTTACTGTCTACATCTGCCAGTCAAATTGCAATTTTTTTTAAATTCGGAAATATTGTGGATTTATGGCCCTCTCTAAATTCCTATAGACAAGTAAGCTATGATTAGGTAGGCAAGAAATTACCTTCTCGGCTAAATGCAATTGTCTTTCATGTTAATTACAGAAGATAATAACTACTGTTATAATAAAGATCAAAATTTCAAAAAGAAAAGATGAATGCCCTTACTCATTAATAAATTGAGATGTATGTGACTGTTAGTTTAGCAACAGCTTGCTCCAGCAAGCTTTCTCAGGGACCACTCTGGCTCCCTGAAACAAACACTGAGATCTCTGATAATAGATACACTGACTCAGACAGTGGGTTTGTTGAACTGAGGGCCTGTATAATGATTTGTATGAAACGTGAGGAAAAAAATGTTTTGCCTCCCTTTGCTCCACCAGATGGTCAATCAGTCCTGAGTATTATTTCTTAGGGTGTAATGAAGTCTTAAATCATAGACTATGTACGCTTTTAATCTCTGTTTTTCCATATTTTTGCTAAAAGCATATTATCCATTTGTACTAAATGCATATTATACCAGTCTTTTTGATCATTAACTGGGATCTATCCTTTCTATTTTTTTTTTCCCTGTAAGCTTGTAACATCTTTCAGGAGCAAATTAGAACACAGAATTGTGTGAATAGCAAAAACTGCTAATTTATCTGGGAAACAACAGCGATTAGGAGCCACCACACATTTTTGTCTAAATCTCCCTTAATTTATTGAGTAGAAATCAAACTTTTCAAAAATTTGTATCTGTTCTTCAGTTTTCTCCATTTTTGAATGTTCAGCTTAAAGGCATGCAGATGTTGGAGAGGTAATGCAAGCTAAGGCTGTATAAACCTATTTTGAATGTGTCCTCTGTGCATCACAATTTGATGAGGTATCTTGCATGAGCACATCTCATATGTTGTGACTTCTGACTGGCTGGACATTGTAGACTGGGAAAAGTAAGATGTACTTAACTGCTCCCACTGCTGAAATAGTAATGAATAGCACATGCAAAGGTGGGATGTGACAGAGCCTTTGTATTTTCTTGGTATGCGGAGAGATTTTCATCTTCTCCAGGTTTTTTTGTTTAAGGGGCAACACCTGGCTCTTAAAACCAAAAGCATAAGGAAAATTAGAACACAGATTTGTGTGAATAGCAGAAACTGCTAATTTGTCTAGGAAAGGATCATGATTAGGAGCCACCACAGAAACCCACAAGACATGATCAAGTAGCAGTATGTGAACTCAAGTAGGCATTTTAATCTCTGTAAAGCATGCTACGAATGAATTCCCTCATGAACTAATCAGGTGGGGTTTTATATCCTTTGTATCGTATTCAATTATGAAATAAATAGGTGTTTCCTCTTGCTGATAAACTGTTGAAACAACCCAATGCATGGAGAAGTTAAAATATCTATTTCCTGTAGCAGTCAGGAGCACTCGGGTGCTTTTTGAAGATCTAAATGTTATAAACTGTTATTGGCAATTTCTTACTTGTTTTTTTTTCTCTCTATTTGACCTCAAAATAGCATAAACCTAAGATGTAGTCTGAATACGTTTGATAACAAAATTGCCTCAACCACTACCTCTCCCCCCCAAAACAAAATAAAAGGTATAATTTCCCTGTTTATTTCCGTCCCCGCCAGCTGCCTTCCTTTGCTAGCACCAGTGGTTGTGTGGCAGCTCCATGAACCAGCTCAGGGGACTGATCCAACTGGGGAAACCAAGCCACATTTCTCTGATCTGATTCATCACACGTCTGTATAAGTGGCTAAAAATGGGAAGAGCATGTAGCGACTGAAATTAATGGCCAAGGGTAATGAAGAGAGGGGAGGACTGCTGCTTTTGGCAGCTGGGACGATGAAGGTGTTTGCTGAGGACTGTAGTTTTATGCTACGCTTAACCCAGTGAAACCGCAGGCTGCCAGCGAAGGACAGTCCTGCTGCTTCTCCATCCCTAGTGATTGTGGGCCAAGTCTGCGGAAGGCTAACCAACCAAAACAGAAGTTCTCCGTTGATTCTGCTCAGTAAGCAGACTCAGCTTGTAGCCTCCTCCTTGCTATACCAAATGCAGGTAGTAGGAGCGACTTTACTACCAAGGTGCGGGATGTAGAAAGGAAAAGTGATAGCTTCTTGTTGACAACCTGCATGCGTACTGAAGAAGACAACAAATTTCAGTCCTCCTTCCTTGCTTTACACTAGCTGTTGAAGCTGGGAACCTCACTTACCTACAGGAACAAGGCTCCATAGGATTTTTATTGGCATTTGTTTCTCTGACTTCCTGGACTTCTTAAAAAATTTCCATCCTGGAGCTATAAAATATTTTCTGAAGAGCTGTAGGCTGCTTATTTTGGCTCTTCCAAGGCTTTAAATATCAATAGTACTGTTACTGTTATAAATTTTAGCCACCAACACGGGCCTCAATAAGCTAGCATAAGTTACTGAATGCACAGTAAATATGATCCCTGCTTTTAGAATCTTACAATTTAAGTAAGGACTGAAAAGGAAGCTTTATTCTCCTTCTTAATGGTGAATTGAATCTCAATGAAATGAAACACGAAATCTTTCTTTTGCAAAGGTGAGTCAAATGTCTGATTTTTATTGAAAACTTCCCCCTCCTCATGGACTTGCTCAAAGTCACACAGACAAGAACAAAGAGAGAAAGTCAGATTTTCTGAGTCTCAGCCCTGCATCTTAACCAGTCATTCTGATCATCTTGCTTTCCTGTATACTTTAAAAAGAATTAAATTACCTTATTAAGAGAAGGCAGGACTGCTTAGTTAGTGCCAGAGAAACTGATTAAATACCTTATACTGACAGAAAGGTCTATTGGTTACTATTAAACAAAATGGTCTGGATGCAGCCTCAAGCTCAAAAGATCACAAAGCTATTGCCAGGAGCTGCTAAAGGAGAATTTCTGTGCTTGCCTTGTTGCTTACATTCCTTCTCCAGCCATCCACTGTAGAGGTCCACCCCCCAAAAAAAAAACCTTAAAGCTGTCCCTAATTAGGGGAGGACAACAGGAAGAAGATGAATCTGGAAGGAAAAAAAACATATTAAAACTCTCCACGTGAACCTCAAGACAAATGGAATGAGAATGAGGGTCACCATTAGAATCAGGATACTGGGCTAAATTGTCATTTGGTTGGGAGAAGAGTATGGTGTGTTGTCTAGCCTTAAAGTTTTAAATCAGAAAACTTTCATGTCATTGACCAAGGAGCAGTAGAAGGCCCTGTCTGTTTGCAGAGGCAGGTAAGCTCAGGTTGCCTGACCTTCAGCAGGATGGCATTCATTTGGTCAGTTAGCATTTGCATGTAGAATCTGTCAATCTCTATTAACTGTTGAAGATTTATTTAATTACTGTACAGACCTGTAGGTCTGTATATGGTTAAAAAGTGGGTGGTTGCTGGGTGGCAAGAGGAAGGGAAGAAAACGTGTCTGACTTCGGGTTTTTTCCTCATATCAGTCCTTTTGGCACATTGGCGTCTGCACTTCTGTTCCTTCCTGAAACACAAAATTTGCCAGAATGATGAACTCCAGTATGAAAAGTGTTTTAAGAAAGTTTCCCGTTTCCATTTATCCATTATTTCCTTCTCCATTGCCTCTTGCTGTGTAGGTTGTCTGTACCAGTTCCCTAAATGACAACTGGTGGTAGTAATGAGGCTGCAGACTTCTCGCTAATTGAACCCTGTCAGTCCTTCCCATTAAGGCCACAGGATGTGTGCTGGCTCATTAATCCAAACTACCACTGTAATTTCTTCTCTCCCTTCCCCACCTCACACCCAGCCTGTCATTTGTGCTGATAAAGAATGCCCTGTTTTATATGTCATGTGCAGCTATGAGCTGTTAATTGCTGCTGCTGTTGCCAGCCTGGCTGGGACCACCTCACAGCTCTTCAGTTAGCGGGAGGGGGCTGAAGGACTGGGATTTGGTGGTATTCAGTGCTCTCAGTTACCAGGAAGATCCAGAATGCATGTGTTGGTCACCCAGCACCAAGAATGGAGGAGCCTGGCAGCTAGGTCGTTCTGTCTGGAGCCTGTGTGGTGGGTCTGAGCTATCTGCTATTGCAGCAGAGGGAGGTCACCTCTTTTGGAAAACCTGTGGGCTAGTTAGGGACAGGAGACTGAAAGCACAATGCCTACGTTCACGTTGTCTGTGGCCTCCTCTTTGAAGATAAGCAGCTGGGATAGTAAGAGCCTGGGATCTGCTGGAGGTGAGCAAGCCTCTCTGGTCGGAGGTGGAAAAGCTTTTCTGCTTCATTATAACTCTCATAACTATCTAATAACTAATACTCTGGTGTGTTCTGCATTTATGAACTGGAAGTTGCTCTTGCTGCTGTAATTTAATGCTGCTGTGTGTGCAGACGTGCTCACACTGAACCCCCCAAGGACTGTGGCAGGCCCTGCTCCAGCCTGGAGCTCGCTGTGTGTGGGCATCTCCAAGTACATAGGGCACACAGCAAGCACTTGGGCTGCTGTGGGGATACTCAGTGAGTTTTTCTGATAGGTAGAGCTAACGCTGTCTGGATAGTTTTCTTAACACTGGCTCCTACCATCCTTCCACGTCCCACCCTGGCTTCACTTCCTTCCCCCCCTGCCCTGCGCAAAAAAATCACTGAAAATACCGATGTGCTCTATGGGTTATTGCAACACCTTTTCCTTTTTATTTTAATCTGTAGTTGATGGTGGCAGAGACAGTTTATACGCTTCCTTATTGAAAGTCTACTGCTCTTTGTTAGTGCTGCGGACTGCTTTTTTTCCTCTTTCTGTAAATACAGATAGTATTTATCCCACTTTATGTGACACTAATGTCTTGATTTGCAAGAAGAGGCTCATAAATCAGAAATACTGTGCATTGAGAAACAGTCGAAAACACACAACATTTTCAAAGAGATTTCATAATAGAGTGTATTTTTGTATGGTGTTTGAGTACATTTTGTGGCTTATTTCTACATAATATTTGAAAAAGCATTAAAATGTATGATAGAACAATAAAACTCATTGCAAGAGGTTAAACAATGGCTGTGCAGCTGTGCAAAAGATCACACTCAGTTCCAACCAATTTGCACAGTCAGGTTCTTTTGGTTGCACGATAATCTAAAGCTTCAGGAATAAGAGAATTTTCATCATTGCAAATGTCTGTTGAGGAAAAAGAGAGAATTTTGACATTATATAACCTGGAAATGTCTGTCTACAAATTTCTGCATAACAATTAAGATGAAAAAGTGTCATTTAAGCTTGAAAATGAAAATGCTGCTCCTTTAAGGTAACATTTTGCTGCTTTACATTGTCAAAGACGACTGCAGATGCTGTGCCAGGGCACCTTCAAGGTGCAACGGTAGTGCTCTGAAATTTGACAGGTTGAAGTTTTGAATTGAATTATAGTGACAACCTTGACCCTTTATATTTCCCTTTAAGGTAGCAAGCCAGAAAACAGTATCCTGTTAATAATAATTGTGTGTCTTGGCATAATGTATATGCCTGAGAGAAAGGGAATAGGGCTGAAATGTCTGAAATTAGTATGAAATGAACTAGCAGAAATCAGTTGCTTAATAGATGTGGCTTTTGAACTACGGGTTGAACATAACCATCCTGGAAACCTTAGGGATATTTCAAAGTGGTCTCTTAAGATGATAGGCTGCCTATTAGGGGTGGTGATGTGAGCACTTCTGGTATATGAATTATCTGTTACCTAGGCTCCTGTCTATCAAAGGATACAATGAACTGAAGGTCTCATTTTGTTGGTATGTGGAAAAATAAGAGGTTAGGTAAGCTGCTTTTTATTTGCTTTTTTTTTCTCTCCAGAAGACCTTTGTAGGGCCAGTGAGGAGGACTGACTATGTTTGGAGAATGTGATCAGCAGCAAAAGAAATCAGTGAACACTGCAGAAATCACATGGCTGAGTAAAAACTTCCAAGATGTTGAAAGAATAGCAAACCTGGAGGGTTTTTTTTGTTGTTGAATTTTAGGTTTCTGAGTATTTAGGATATATTTGGTTTATGCTTTTTGTGTGGTGTTTTTTTTTTTTCCTTAAATGACGAGATCTGGAAATTTCCTTTTTTAAGTGGAAGTTTAGGGATGTTTTTAAGCTATTTGTATTTTTATAATTACAGGTAGCAGATAATATTAGAAATAAAATAGTAGTTAGTGTAACTCAAATTATATAGTCTAGCTTCCCCCCAGCTCCATTTATTTGACTAGACCTCCTAGCAGCTGTTTTGCATTGGTCCTGAAACACTTGAGAAATTTTGTGTTCTGCAGTGAGTAAACTGCATGCATGGAGAACTGGTTGGTAATGTGATCCTGTAGGTGATCCTTTAGATCCAGATGCAGGGGTAAGTTTAGGAAGGCAGCAAATGTGGCTTAGCCAAATGCTCGTCATGTACTTTTATACAAGACATGTTGTCTGCTAACTTTCAGCTGTAAATCCTTAGGCCAGCCCAAACTCTTGAGACTGCTCTGACTTGCATGAGGTGTCACTCTGCCAGCCAGGAGCATCTGGAAGAGGAGAATCGTGTTCTGCTTTTCATTAAGACTCTGCCAGACAGGTGGGATACTGGGTGCAAAAGTGAAAAGTGCAGGGGTATAGGCAGCTGGATGCAAACTAACTTAGAAGCGTGTCAAGCTAGTCGTAGAAAGCTCTGCTTCATATTGTAGGTGGTGCTTTTAATCTAGTTTCCCATGTAAACTTATGTGCTTACTTCCAAACGTGATGCAGACGTGATCAGAAATTTCCTAAGGCCATCTGCTTGAATTTCGCTGTGGAGTATTGCCTGTGTGATAATTGGTGTTTTTATTAACCTTTCTAGTAAGCTTCATTCTTCCTGAAGATAAAGCAACACTGAAAGAACAGCAGGTAGACTTCGTGTGTTGTAAAATTGCCAGTGTTAGCAGGGAGTTTCCTTCCAGTCTGGTGGAGTGGCAATTCTGCCATACTCTAAATAGCTTTTCATTATCACTTAATACCTGTACACACAACAGTGTGAAAAGTCTACTTATTTTTATGCTTTTTATCACTGTTCTTAAATACTGCTTCTGCTTATATAAAGTTTGTTATTCTGAACACATAATATACTTGAGGTCAAACTTGGCCATATGATGGGTTTTCCCCTTTTCTCACCCCCACTGAATTTGAAGACACAAAGTTCAGGTTCTTGGAAAACTGTAATAGTGGATGTTTGCTGGATTGTTGAGGATATATCTGCTTGTGTTCTTTAAATATAGAGAGTATATATGTAGAAAGGCAGAAAGAAAATGGAAAAACTCTAGTCAGAAGTCTTACACTCAAGCTAAGAGACAAAAAGTTTTAAGATGGTCTGATTTCTTCCTCCTAGCAGATATTCCTTGTTTGAATATTTTTTAGTGCCGTGTTTCCTTCTCTTTATTGCCCGTGAGACTGCTGAAAAAACTGAGATAAAAGTGGCTTTGGAGCGTTGCAGATCTAAGGTCCCTGAGGGAAATCCAGATTTGCTTCTGCAGGTTGCTAAACCCTCAGGTGGATGGGTCCAGGAGGATCGTCTGTATTGCTATTTCAGTTTAGCACGTCAGTGCTGTTATGAAGAGAAAGTCATCCGTAGGCAGAGTTCAGATTGCTTTTTGTATAGGCTGATGCTCATCAGGGGACAGAGGCTGCTGGTAGAATTACCTCAGCCAGTTCTCCGCTAATGCGGTCCTGCTGCAGTAATTTGGACACTTTCCAACCTTATTGCTTCATTTTGGGGCCCCTCTCGGGGGCCGAGGTAACTCGGGTGAACCATCCAATAATATTGGCTGTGGTGCATCAGGCTGTTGTGTTCAGGAGTAAAAGTCTGAGAGGTCCTGGCTCTGCTGAAAGTGGCTCCGTGGTGCTCCCTGTGGGTTTCACCTCACTCTTATCTGGGTGGCTAGGAACAGTGCTAGACAGAAATGGTCCTTCTGTGTTCCCTTAGCTCTCATTTTTGTTGGAGACCCCATGGCACAGATTTTTGTCTTTTGTCTGCACTGGGGGAGTTGTTTCTGGGCTTAACACAACCTTCTCAAACAAACTGTAGTCTCTTCTTATGTGATTTAAGGTTAATATGGTTTGTTATATGTTGCATTATACACTAGACAGAACTGACTTGGTGAAGAGTTTCCAAGCAGGACTTGTTATTATGATTTTGATTTCACAATTTCATGCATGATTTTTGAGTGTTTCTGGTCACTAGATGGTGACCTGTAGATGAGTAAATTTATCTTTTTCTTGTTTTTTTTCTTTCTTTCTTTCCTAATGCCATTTCTTTCTGATGATAAACCACAGTATGTGTGAATTCTGGTCATTCCACCCCCACAGCTCATCAGATAATCTTTGAAAGTACTAGTAGCTGATGAGACAGGTACTTCACAGACTACTTCATGGCTCTATCCAACAGAAGATCTAATCTTCTTCAAACAGCAAAAATCACTCAAACAATTTCAACACTGGAGAAGGGCGTTAGTGAATGCTGAACTGATTAAAAGAAAAAACATAAACTGACTTTTGGTGGGTGTGGGTACAGTGTTGAAATTGTTACTTCTGCTGTGATAAAAAGGACTCAGACCTTGCAAAATCAAAATCCCAGAAAGAATACTTGAATACAGTGTTTAGAGTACAGCAAGGCACGCATGCATCTTTCCTGCAAAGGTTTACATCAGATTTGTATGAATTAGCTGCTGATATGTGATACAAATGTAAATAATTATAGACATCATAAATGAGAACACTATTTTCCAGCCCCTTCTATTAGAAGACAGTTACATTGCATTATCATGTCTGAAGTTGCTTGAAATTTTCCTGAATATTAAAGTTTTGGGTAGAAGTATTCTATGGCTCATATATGTCTCAAAATATCTTTGAGGGAAAGAGGATTATATGAAAATTACAGCAAAAACAACTCTGCCATTTCTCAGAGCAAGTCTATGAGAAGTGAGTTGTTTTGCTCGTGTTGGACTCCCACAGGAACATCGCCGAGAAGCTTGAGCATAGCTGTTCTCTGACTGAAGTGCTCTTTGAAATATGTGTCAAATTGTATATCTCTGCCATTTTGTGAGTGGGTTTTTTATGGGGTGTGAGTGTCATTTTTAACAGTAGCTCAAATCTGATTATGAACCTCTGGAATCCGTTTTCACAGTTACTTAGAATATTACAGCTGGCTGAAACTTGGCATGCCTGTTTTCAATGAAATGCCAACACTGAATTTTCCTCTTTTGAATGAGGATGAAAACAAACATTAATTTGTCCATAAAACTGATTTTTCAAAAAACATTATTTCAGCTTCATTGAAGCACTATTTTAAGGAAATCAAAACATTGTATTCGGCTTTTGACTCCCCTAATTGTTCCATGTAATAAGAAATAACGTTCTAAATGATACATCTAAAAATGAAGCATGGCTTTTTAGAATGAAAAAATGATAGAATTCAAAACATCATTTTTTTTTTTGTTGCTGTTCTGCTTCTATTCTTTGGTTAAAATGCTGAAAAGGAGCACTCAAACTCTGGTTCATCAGAATGGCCTTTTCCACCATTCCTTCTGAACCCAAATGAGCCTTTTTAGTGTCCAGAAAACAACTTAAAACTTAAGCATCATGCAGGAGTTTGTGTCAGGGCAGTGTCGACTGAATGAGACCTCTTTGTAAGTGTTGCTTCTAACGGCCAGGAGATGGAAACTAAGACCCTTGGTCTTTTGGTCCTTGCTCCCCTGTATCCCGTGTTATTCGTGCCTGGGCAGCAGTAGAGAATGTATTTACCCTTATGAGGCTGTAGCAGACTTCTCTGCATTTGGAGAACAGGAAATGGAAAAGGAGTGTCTGAGCTTAAAGTGCTGAGTGGACTAACTGGAAATTAAGGAAGAGACAACTGGATGAGTTGCGGATGAGGAGCTGTGCTGCGATGTCAGTGGGTTCCCTGGATTTGGCCACCATCCTGCCATCAGCCACAATTACAAATCCCACTGAGAAAGCATGCTTTGCTTCCCTTTTGTGGCTCCCAAGAGAGGACTCTCTTAGCTAACGCAGTGGGCAGAGTATGGTAAAGTGGATGTAGCTACCCGCTCTGCTCACTCTCTGCCTTGGGGAAGGTAAATAAGGAGCAGGTATTTCACTACTTGCAAGAAATAAGGAGATGCATAGAAACTACATACCAGTAAAATTTCAAGCAGATGGAAAGCAAGCCTGCCCTACATAATACAGTGTAGAATTTGCTGCCGGAGGATATTTTAAAGGCCAAAATGATGAAGGATTTGAAAAGGACCAAAGCAATTTAATAGAAATGGAGGATCTTGATATAGTCTTTGGCTCGAAAAAACTCCCTAAGCTACAAGTTACTGGAAGCAGTAGAGCTCCCAAGGAAACAATCATTCAGCAGATGTTCTGCTGCTGTTTAGCTCCCTTAAACTGTGAGTACTGCTGGAGTCAGGGTGCTGATGCATCTTTGGCCTTGTAAGAAATGGGTCTTCGCTTTGTGCAATGAATTTTTTTCTTTATGCATGCCTTTAAAGACCTGAAAAGTTAAAAAAGACATTAACAGTGTTAAGTCAACAAGCTGATGTTGCCATAAGTAGTGGAAAGTCATACTTGGAACTGCCTATATATGAGTGAATTGTCTCATCCACTGGTTCTGCTTATGGACAGGGTCAGAAAAAATAACATGGATTCACAAACTATCATAATACTTGCACATGAGAGATGCTAAGGGAAATCAAATACTTTGTAACATAACTTTGTTCTCTGATTTTATTTTTTTTTAAATTTATTTTTAAAGGTACAGAAATATGAGAATTTCAACTGAGTTTTCCTCATGAGATGGTTTCAAACCTTAAATTTCAGTACTGCAAGCATGGACCTTTGCCATTTGATCTGTAGTATGTGCTGACAAAAGCAAATTGAAATTGAGGGCACTGGTTTTGCTCTTAGGCTCCAGGCCCTTTCTTAGCCTGACACATAGTCAAGCAAACCTGCCTAGTGCTCTCATCCCCTTGCCCTAGCAGTTGGAAAGAGATGTAAGTGTAAGGGGTCTTTCCAAGGATACCTGATGATGAGAACAGTCAGTATGGTCCTCTGCCGTTCCCAGATGCGTGTTAATGACTATGTGGTGCTCCCAGTGTCCAGTGTGATAACAGGTGGGTGCTTACAGCTGGTTTGGTGGGAGCCTTAGCACATTCGCCTTTGCTTCTTATTTGGGCACCATTAATATGCCCCTGAATGCAGAAACAGTGATTTTTTTTTTTTTTCTTCCCTTTTTTAATCACCCTCCCCAATATTGCTTTCTTGGCTATACAGGAATTGAGGAATGGAGTTTAATGGGGTGGAGACAGCTGCTTGTCGAATTTCAGAGCTTTGCTGTGGGCCATTGAGGTGTTATGTTTTCTCCAGGAAGGTCATCGGGATCTTTTGAAAAGCATGTGTTTGGCAGCCCAGGTGCAGGGGCTCTATTCCTCTTGTACTACAGATTTCAGTTACACAGAACTTGTGGTTTTGATAATTTTTTTTAAAATGACAGTGTCTCTGTTTTGCATACTGGAAGTGAGTAGTGGTCCTGACTGGATTGCTGTTTTTTTAATACTTTTTTTTAATTTGTTCCTCAATTTTGCTACTATTAAGTTCATCATTATTTTGTCAGTAATGCTGATAGTGACTTGCATGATGTTTTCCAGAGTGCTCTTAGAACTAATGTTTAACTTTTATCTCAAAACTTTAATCAGGGATGTTTGAATATGGAGTGTTTGTTAAATGCAAAACTACTCTTTTGCTTTTCTCAAAGTGACATTTGCATTTTCCGTCCCTCCCTCAAGGCATTTGCTATCCAAATGCTGAAGGAAAAAGGAATTCGTTTACTGTTACATAAATATGACTTTATTTTGGCAAATTCACCCTTTTTTTTATTTTTTTTTTTTTACACAAAACTCACAGGAGAGATCTAGGGAGCCAGTAGCATCCCTGTGATTGACTTAAGTTTCCTGCAGTGTATGTGACAATCTAGATGTGTGAGCGTGGGACAGTGCCGTCCCACAGCCCTGCTTGTCTGAAGGACTCTTGGACAAGGGATTCCCTGGGCGCCTGGAGGCTATGAAGAAGAGAGCAGTGACATCCACAGAGGCAGCCACCTCTCTGAGCTGCAGCTTTGCCTTTCTTTTCCTCCTTCGCTATCTTGCTCTTCAAATACATATTCTGCTGTTGTCCAGATCCCTTGGTAAAAGCCATAGAAGGGGTTTGGTGGCTGTTCCTGGAGGGATGTGAGCAGTGCCAGTCACCCCTGTATTCCATGAACTACAGAAATTGGGCAAATTTCTGGTTCACCTTCCCCTGAAGCTGCTGAAAGAAATTTAAAGGAAGCAGAGGTAAAAGTTATGTGCAAAACAGAGAAATAAAGCTTGTTGGAATATAATTCAAAATCCTCTATCTCGTTAGTATTGAGAGACAAGATATAGCCACAAATCAGTTATCTAAATGAAACTGCAAATGAGGCTAATAATAAAATTTAGCATGCTAATAAGATAAGAACTGAAGACAAGATTACAGTGTCAGTGGTAGGCTGTAGATGTATTTTCGGAGTTGAATTCAGGTTTGCAGCTAGGGGTTTTAAAGGGCAAAATGGTGGTTTTCTACAGTGAAGCTACACAAACTTTGTTTGAGAGGTGCTGAAATAATCTCTTGGGAGTAAATCTTGAACTACACTGAGCTCTAGAATCGCTATACCCTAAGCTATTTTTAATTAAGATTTATCAGCATTTTTCAACAGGATTACAAAGTGTAAAGCTCCTAGGCATGCTTATGAACAATGCATGGCAAATATGCTGCAAAAGTGTTTTCTTGCTGTCTTCTTCAATCCCTTCAACTTTTCAAGCTAAATAGTGTTTTCTACATGTACTAGCTAACCCTTTGTTATTTAAATACATGGTGGTTAGAGCTCTATTTTTCTATTGTTTGCACTTGAAGTAGCTTGCATTTCCATGGAATCTGAATGCAACTTGTCATTGTTCTCCTACTTAGCAGCTGGTGCACATCCCTGGATGTTGGCCAGAAGGAAAGGTGGGAGAAGGGATGTAAGCTTGAAGAGAGAATATGGTTTGGTTTTAAGCACCAGACAACCACCTCTCCTTTCTGTTTTCCTTATGTGCTAAGCTCAGAAGATGAGGGCTCAAATTCATATATTTCAGGGTCGATTGCAGTTTGAGACTGGTATCGAAATTTAAGCATTTATCGGTTAGCTCTTACATGTGAATTAGGTGTCTAAATCATGTTAAAATCAGTGAAGATCTAGGAAATTATTCATTTTCTTGAATATGCAGCTAGTGCCAGTTGACATAACTTTGGGCATATCTTGTGGCCTCCAGCTTTTAGTCCAGAGGCACCTGAGTCTTCCATCCACCCCATCTGGTATCTGCCATCCCTTGGGCACTTTAAATGACTCGAAACACAGATGTTAAGGCAACTGCATTGAGCTCCAGGTCAGGACAGGCTCCTAGAGAGTGATTCAGCTTTCCCTGAAGTAGACACTTAACCCCGTTGCCTTGTCTAGTGACTGTACCAGGAGCTTGAAAGCTTTTCAGAGACCCCTGAATGTGGATGTTTTAATCTTGGGTAGAACCTAGTCAGAGCAATTACCTTGCCTCTGATAACAGCTTGGGATTTTGGCGGCCTTAGCTGTTAATTTACATTATGAGAACTTAATTTTTGAACAACAGCAGTTTTTTCTAATAACAAACCTTTAATAAGCTTTTCCAGTTTAGTGCTGGCCTTCTTTATTATTTGATGCATAATGTTGTGGCTAGAAAACCTATGTATGAATGTGAATATGTAGCTTGAGAATACTTAGTTCAGTATTTGTTTGAGCTGAAAGTGGCTTGCTGGGAATAATTTGTACACAGGCATGCATCTACTCTCCCCATGCACATACGCAGCATGAACAGGCTTCTTATACCATCTGATTTAATTTGAAATTATCCCACCAGCACTTTGCATTAGTTTACAGTGTTTCCACAGAATCAGTTATATCAAAAACTATTTATTTGTGACTTCTTATTTGGTCTTGGGTAAAATAGTACATGTAACAGTAGAAATCCATCCAGGAATAGCCTCTTAATCACTCTGACTTCTGAGTAACAGCCCACAATGCTTTACTGTTTCCTAGGCTGGATATAACGTATTGCCTGGATTGCTGTGAATAAATACAATCCTCTTTTGTCTCAAACAGTAAAGTTATAACAATCAAAGAAACAACAACAAAAATCCCAATAGCAGCATGAATGCGTAAATCACTTTATTTCCTGTTTTTATTATTCCAATACAGTAATATTAACAGAATAACTTTGATATGTTGATTTCATGGAAAGGCTGTGGCTAAACTGGCAGTCATGGTATTTTGACCGAAAGATGGTGTTTTAAAACTGTAAGAACAGAATCTGGAAACCTGCTAATTCAGGGTGTTTGGATATGTGTTCTCTATCAAATAACTGAAATCAGGTTAGTGAAGAGAGGTAAAAGAAAAATTTGATGTAGATACAATCAGACCTACAGCTCTAACAAAGGGGATTTTAATTTTTCCCTGTATGTGAGAGTAATACAGGCAGAAATAATTTTGCTAATGATGAGCAAAGGGAGGGAGAAGAACTGGAGTAGAGTAGAACAGTAAAGTTGCCTTTTGATATTTGTAAAAAATATTCTCTGCTCCTTTCAAAAACCAGAAGAACAGGTAAGAATAAGCTAATTCTGTAGTGGTGAAGCTGAGTAAGATGTTTAAATGTCTGCTCAATTTTAAACATGCAATATATTTTTGGGCTGGATCCACCAAGAAAGAAGGTACCTTCCTTTTACCTAAATTAAAAAGTTCAGAGTTTTTGCTCAGTTGCCGCCTAAACTGGAGGCAACCAAAGTTTATTTGCAGAAAACTTCAATATGTTCCCAGGGCTTTGAATATTTCTTCAGAGAATGAGAGAGTTCACTGATGGAATAATGGTATGACTTTTAAGCTGAGTTTGCCTTTCCAGCTTTTCATACTGTTTTGCTTTGGAAGCTCCTACCCAATGTGAAGGCTTTTGTGGATCCCGTTGGGGCCTGTACTGCCCCATGGCACTGAACAGGAGAGTTCAGGCTTTTAAATTAAGGTGTATGGATTAGACTGTACAGCTACCTTCTACTAAGCTGACCTTTCCCTCATGAAAGCATAAGTTGATGTGGTGTATAAGTTGTTGGGGTGTTAATTTGGGTTTGCATATGGGGTTTTTTTGTTTGTTTTCTACTGTCTGCAGTATTTGCATATCAGATAGCTTTATTGTTTTAGATTTGATACAGCAGATGCATCGTTTAGATGATTTTTTTGATCTTCTAGTGGGAAAGTTATGTTTTTGTATAACAATCCAAGGCAAAGCATCATGAAGAATTAAAGATAGACAGTGGAAAACTGATGCAGTGTGCTGTTAGGAAAAATGCTGACATACTGACTTTACAAAACATTCCCCATTATCACACTCGATGATGAAACACAGCAAGTAGGAAGGTAACAGTTATCACAGCCTGGGTCGTTCATTCAGCTTCTGCTGAACTTGAATAGGTATTTCTGGACTTTCTGAGATTGAACACACATAAGAGGCTGTCTCTGGCTGTCGATTTCCAAGCAAGAGTCAGGGCTCGGGCTGTGGCTGAGGTTATTGTGTCTCAGCTGGTCTGCAGTAACCTGTGAAGTGCAATGTGCGTGCTTAGCTCATAGTCAGTACAGGGCAACCATACTTGGTATAGTCATGTTTCATTCTGGGCTATGTGAAGCCAAGTCCTCGGCCCACACTAAATGCAAGGCATCATGCGCAGAGATAGCTGTTGGTCTGATGAGTAGTGAGCTAGTAAGCTGCAGTAACTTTCGGTGTTAGTATCCCTGTTTTGAACCCTCTTTGGAGAGCTGAGAACTTGCGGCCTCTTCAGCGATGCCCTGTGACCACCGGTTGCTTCTCTAAACTCATAAGTAGCTCAAGCAGAGGATCTAGAAAAGAGTGTGCTGACAGGGCATCTCCTTAGGATTGCACAGTGAGGACAGCAAACAGATGTATTCCTTGCAAAGGGTTCAGCACTTCTTGTTTTAGAAAGTACTAGTTGTTTATTCCATCCTCACCTCTCTGAAGGACTCTGTAGAAACTGGGCCAGGATCTTTTAAGATCTCCTAGAACTTCAGTTTTGAAAGTCTGGTTTCTGTAGATTGCTGTCTGCTTTCCTGTAGGTGACTTCGCTAACCTAGGCTGTTTCGTGTCATATCTTTCCCATGTCCAGCCTTTTTTGCCAGTCTCTCCTGCTGGGTGAGTTATCTATTTTAATCAAATTCTGAAACTT
>Ga0181612_182051_pt1 | contig 18141 bp, 9 predicted proteins | sample HoacroProtozoa21_FD_119630 | JGI IMG/M metagenome (GOLD analysis project Ga0181612, IMG submission 119630) | Hoatzin crop microbial communities from Cojedes, Venezuel. Combined Assembly of Gp0051906, Gp0051904, Gp0051908
AACTTGTATTATTAATAGAACACAGCCTTTATTTCGAATTACAGAGAAGTATACACCCACTTACTCCCCAAACAGTTCAGTCATACATATACTCACATGGGGTGAATCACTGTTATGTGGATGGAGCAAAGGGAAGGCCAACCACATGGAGAGCCGTGGTGACGCCAGCAGCTTCTACGTAGGTGTGGAAGATGCTCAAGGGTCATGATCTTGGCATCTTTGAATACAGTGGCCACCACCTCCTTGAATGTGGGCCGAGTGATTACGCCCCATTGTTGATGCTACTGTGTACTGGTGGCTTTGGACAAATCCAGCAGACTTTTTGGCATTTTGTCCATTTTTGCAGGCTCAGGCAGACCATTAATCTCCAGAGCTTATCAGACCTTGGAAGGCTTTTAAATGCTATCTCTCAACACATACTTACCCTCTCTTCAGCAGTTTTCTGGTAACTTCCTCTCCATCCACACAAATCAGTACCTCTAGACCCATTTCACACAACTTCATGCAGAAGGGTGTGACACATGACTGAACTTTCAAAAATGCATGCACAAAATGCTGTGAGAGTATTGTATTCCTGCCAGGTTACGCACAGAGGGTTGAGATGCATATCCATGTTTTGACTCTCTGAACTATAGTGACAATGCTAATTTATGATCAAGATTAATTTTCTGTGCCCTGCTGGATTAGCGTATTTTCAGCCTATTTTTTGGTAGGCATCTGAACTCAGGTAACTCAGGTATGCTGAAAAAGCCTAGTAACGAAAGAAAAATGCTGAAGAGCTTCCATTTGAATTTATTTCATCATTTTTAGGTTCAAGAGGGGGAAAACACCTCCACCTATTGTATTTAACTATTGACCATATCATCGACACTTGAGAAATAAAGGACTCTCCTTTTCTATTGAGGTGCTGCTGGATCTTGGCTTGCTCATAGTAGTCATTAGAGGAAGAATAAGAATGTTGATTTTGCTGCTGGAGCATTGGGTGCTTGTTATTTTTTCCATGTTGTGTACAGGTTACTGTCTGTTTGTTAAAAGACAAAAGAAAATCAATACTAGTGTTGAAAAGGAACCTTGTGTATTCAACTTTGCAAACAAAGTTCTGAAATAAGCACCAAGAAAAGTAGTAATAGTAAAAATATGAATGTCAGACTTAATTACCAGTGTACACATAAAGCAATATTGCTTTTTCAAGCACAGAGAACCGAGTGAAAAAAGCAAGAAAGTATTTCCAAGGAAAATAAAAATGGGCTGATAACATACATTTGCATTTCAGCTATGTTTGTATCCTTTCATTTAACACTGATTTATCTTAAATGATTTGTTGATATGGGAGAAAATTAAGAAAGAAAAAATAATGTCATCTACTTAAAATACAAAGACAAAGGCATGATTTTTATTTCAGTTGTTGGCAAGAATTATTGAATCACCTGTATAATCTTTTCTGTTCTAGCCTCTGAATATTTCAGTGCATTCATCGGGGCATTCTAAAGATGAAGAAACTTTAAATAATTTATGATCTTCTCAGGGAAAAAAATGGTGAGTCTGCAATCCTGTGTTTTCGTGGTGTTTTTTTTTTCTTTTTTTCTTTAAGCTAATGCTAGAAGAGAAGTAAATAGATGGATAGAGTCCTTGCCTGCTCCTGCATTAAGATACTAATGAAAAAATAAACAGAGGTAGCAAGCTGGATATTAAGTCACTAGATCGAGCACACTGATTTTCTCACTGAATTCTAATTATTTGTAAGAATATGTTTTATACACCTAAATTGGTATCACAATGCAGAAGGCTTAGAAAAAAATGCAGAGTCTATTCAGGCAAGAAGCAGGGCATATCATTCACCTGAGAAAAACTTATCTACTAAGAGTAGAGTTAATGAGGTCTAGTGCTAGGCTTTTCCAAGATTCCTGTCCCATTTCACGTATAATTTGTGAGTTGCTTGCCAAGACAGGGCTGCCCAGCACAATTAGACTTTCATGTACTAGTGAGAGCAGGAAGAGCTTCCAGCAAAAAAGACAAACCAATCCTAAAATACGGAATAGTTTTCTGGGAGGATGAGAAAAGGTACATCTAAGGATGAGCTGGGGAAAGAAAAAGCCAGCGATGTGGTCTTTTGTTCATTGACACCATTTCACAGGCAATATGTCACAGGGGAGAAAAGGGGGAAGGACACCAGCTATTAGATATTGATATGTGCCAGTTCTGTAGCTTTCAATCACTGCCTCTGGTGACTACACTGTAAACACTCAGACACTTAAGAGAAGCAAGAGTGCAAATTTAAGAGTAACATGAGCTACTGTGATGGACTGTAAGAAGCTTTAAGCTTCCATTATCTTTTGCTTTTCTTTGTCAGTCTCGTGGTCCTTCTCCCACTTCCCCAACCTGCTTTCTTCTAGTATTAAATGATTCGATTGTTTCTTCTAGTATTAAATGATTTGATTGTTGATACTAAATTATGAGACAAGAAGTGTGCAGAAAGAGAGAAGTGTGTTCATAGTTGCTGTGAATTTTTAAATAGGGAACACCACAATTTAGAAACTGGTTGGAGAAGTGCTTTGTAGATGAAAGCAGATGCATATAGAGAAAGGTGTTTGTGAGTGTGTGTGAGTGTTTGTTTCATGAAGAGTTTTGTTAACCTCTGTCTTTAAAATGTTGACATCAAAGACCGACAATCTAGGCTTAGAATCTGTTTACTTTTTGATATGGATTAACAAGATTCGTCTATTAATGTCACTGGACACAAATGGTATCTCAAGACATAGTTAATTCTTTAGGTCCTGTATAGGTAATAATGATAAGAAGAAAAGATATTTATTTTGATTTTGCACAACATAGTCATTACTTTGCTACTGTAAACTAAAGGGTTTTGTCAGTGGTTTTTTTTAACACTCTTTACAATGAACACAAAAATAATTTTTCCACATCCCTTTCAGCCCCAGCCAGCTTTAGAGGTATTAGAGGCACCTTGGTAACGTCACCAATATTTACTGAAAAATGCTGATCCAGAAAACCTTTTAATTCAAGCAATTGAAGAGGTACAGTTCCGAGCAAAGCAGGTTTTGTTTATATTCTAAACGTTATGCAATTTAAAAAAAAGAAATCAAAAGCTTTTTGGGACTGTACTTATTTCTTAATGAAATCAATGTCAACACCTAGTTACTAATAAGAAACTCTCAATAACACATCCTTGAAAGAAAGTTATTTCAACTACTGGCTGATAAAAGGATTATTAGACAGCAGCTTGCTCTCTGTGTGTGCACGTCTGAATGTTTAAACAACCTTGAAAAAGAATACTTTGACATCATCCACCTCAAGCCCATATAAACAAGACAGTCCCACTAAAACCAAATGAGGACATATATTGAAATGCAATGGATTCAGGAATGTGTCTTGGACTGATAATAATGGCATACACACACAAAAAATAACCTTTTGAAACTGTGATCGTGCTAAGATTTTGTGAGAAATTTTCATAGTAGCTTTTTTATACCTGCCTACTGCCATCGTATCATACTTGCTAGGATTTTCTGCGGTTGCATACTGCACGCTATGCAGTAGACTTACTATGTAAAATACCAGCAAAAAGGTTGACATAATGACTCATTACAATTTAAATCTTATTACACAAGGCTTCATTCAAGTCAATATACATAGTACAGAACCGCAGGGGTACATTTTAGCCTGGTGTGAGAGGAATGAGTCATGCAATTCTCATTATGGTTAATAGAAGAAGCACATCTATTGCCTCATGTACGCCCCTGGAAGTGTGCCTTGCAATTCATGTTCAAATCACATTGGGCAGCGGCTACTCCAGTGAACAGTCAAATAGCTACATTTCAAACTTTAAAGTTCATCTGATTCAAGATTTTTGGAAATGACATTGCATCATATTGATGACCTAGTACAAATACATCATCATCAGTGGTGATTACCCCTAATTGCCACAGGAAGAAGTGAAGCCTTTCAGAAGCTTAAAAAGGGAGGATCATAAACCACATTAATATGGATCATGTCTTTCCTCTCCTCTCATTATTTTTACTGGCAGACTGCTACCTTTTCCCTTCCTAGAATCTTAAAAACATTGTTGTCCACACAGAAATGGTTATTACAGAACCTGGCCACCCCCTTGTTAAATTTTAGGGTATATATTTTTGTTTTTTTAATAAACTATGCTAGAAGACTTATAGCTTATATACTTTAGTTGCTTGTTTTATTAATAGCTTGTTCCAGCTAATTAGAGGAAATCTCCAGGAAATCTCTTTCTTCTGATAAGTAGGTTGCACAAAGAGCTTCAAGGAGAATGCATCCTTCTAGCCATAAATCTGTACTTATAACTGCCAAGTCTGTTTGCATAGTCTAGAATGGTATGCTTGTAACCTCATTTTTATTTTATTATTGTAGATTCATGTGCAGTTAAAATGGGATATTTATTATTCATTATTGGGGATTTTTGAAAAAGTATCTGGTAAAATATTTTTAATTATGGACAATGCTACTACAGATTATAATCAGGCATAGTTTTTACTGGGAATGTCTACATCAAAAAGGATTGAATTCTCAGAAAAGTGCATCCTATCTTCAAGTTAAAAAAAGTGATTCTCTTTTCAGTGCTTCAGTGCAATTAAAGGATTTATTTTATGAAGGTGAACTGCAAGATCCAGCTCATCTTTCCAAATTTTTAATTTTTCTTACGTTTTGCAAAAGATGAATTCCTTAACTCAATTTTAATTGATAGCTAGCATTGTTTACAGAACTCTGAACTTTAAAAAAAAAAAAAAGAAAATTTCCAATTATCAGAGAGATATTTTGAAAAACAAAATTGCATGTGTTTTAAAGGTAGAGTCTAACTCAAAGAAACAGACTTTGTTAAAGATGAAAGCTATATAGAACGTGTGTTTGAATTCATTCCAAACGAATTCAAATGGCTCTTGCTAAATCCTCAAAGAGCAGAAAGGTGCAGGTTACAAGTACAGTGCTGCTTCTGCAGAATGGCAGCATCATCAGAAATTCAGCTTCGTTGCTGAGATTTAGCGTAGAAGCAGTAAAGCACCCCTTATCCAAAGGGCTTGCAAAGGCACTTTCTAAAAGATCAGGATTTCCATTGTGTCTGTGTTGTGAGCTTGGCAGAGGTATTCATCAGCCATTATTGATTTAGAAGAAGGCATGGCTGGAGTGAGGAGGATTGATCTGAATCCTCGCTTGGCTAAGTTAACTATTGAGGGATCTATTCATATCAAGATGAAGCGCTGAAGAGTGACCTACAATGATAGGAAATGGGTATCTTTTTCTTTACGGCGCGTGTGAAAAGCTCTGGCTTGTTGTTCTTGGGTTTGGGTTTTTTTTCTCCTCCATTAGCTTTTAGAAACATTATCTTTGCTGAGTTTAGTGTTTCCTGATTTTTCCGGGCAATTCTTTAGGGAACTACAGGGGACCAGTTTCCTTTGAGAAGATCTGGGAAAGGGATAAGGGGAGAAAGAGCTACTGGCTTTCTGTTCAAGCTGCAGTCTTACTTGTGGGAAACTGAAGGCAACAAGAGTCATCCAACAGGAGTCTGGCTGAGTCGTGCTTTCTTAGTGTTCCCTCCTTGATCCCAAATGTCCTAGCATCTCCCCAAGTTATTTGCTGTGGTCAGTATTGGCTTCTTTGCCTTTCCTTTTTATATATTCTCTTCCAGAGGATCTGCAACTTGTGTTTCTCAGAGACAGGATCATAAGCTAAATGGACCCAGGAGAATCGTTCTTTCATTCTTGTTGCTGAGGTCCCTTACCTGGATGCCAGTTGGGCTTGGACCTCTCAGATCTTTAATCATGTGGCCCATATTTCATCTGCACAGTTTTGTCCAGCTTTCACCTCATATCCGCAGCTTCTTTTTGCAGATTTTACAAGTACAGGTTTGCCTTACTGACAGCCATCTGAAATGCTTCTGCAAGGAGCATTTCTCTTTTCCCGTCTTTGTATCCTTTCCTTTTTTTTTCTTTTTTTTTTTTCCTCATTTCTGTCACTTCGCAGACAACCTCACTGCCTTTATGGCCTTTCCTCCAACTCGTCATTTCACATGAACTACCGATACATCAAGTGCCACCACTGATTAGCTTCTGATCTCAGCTTGTTGAGCTATTTACTGGAGTTAGGGACAAACACATTTGTTCTTTGTCTTGTGCTGTTCTTCGCACTCTAGAGGTCCTTTCTACCAAAAACTCACACAAGGCCATTTCAGGGTTTTCCCCGCAGTCTTTTTGAGGGAGAAACAAGTACCTTTTGCTTATATGCTGCTCACTGCCTCTTTATGGCTTCCACTTGGCTGAACAAACACACATAAGGAGATTTTATCTCCTTAAAAAAAACAAAAACAAAAACCCAAGCCCGAAACAGATGTATCTTTTGTTATTTTCCTGTTAGCCCACCTTAAAAAACTTAGTTACTATTCCCAAAATAAACTTAGCAAAGGTAAGACTGGTGGGGTACACAGTATATCTATGATAGGAATGAAGGTCTTTATCATCTTAAAATTCTGCACATATGAATATCCTGCTTGTATTTTCTACGCAACTTGGGATGTGATTTTCTTTCTGGTTATTGCAGTGACTAGTACAACAGATTCCCTGATCTGCAAGTAGGGCCCCTGTATGCTACAATGCAAACAAATAAGCATATTATTCTTGTTAATAAAGACATTCAAAAGCCAGACCAAGAAGTTACAGTTTAAGTTTGTTTTTTTTAAAGAAATCTAAAATTGGTATTACAATTTAGAATGTTACCTTTAAAATGAGATTATTCAGACCTGACAGTTTTGAAAAAAATAAACAGAAGATAACCTTTTCAAATGAAGAATAAGCATGGAATTCAGTGATTCTAAATAGCTCAAGATCTCAAGATCTTTACTTCATTACTTGGCTTATTTTATCTCAAGGCCTTTATTAATACAAGTACTTCAATCTTAAGAAACCTATATATATGAACTTTCTTTCCCCGCTTATTGTGCTTTGCTTCACATGGTGGAGCACCAGCTGTTAGTGAGATTTTAGTCCCAGAGACCAGATTAAAGTCAGTCTGAAGTAAAATTTCCTGAACCATGCATAATAGGGTTGTTGGTTTTGCATTTCAGGATAGGAAAAAAAAATCAGAGAGAATATCCCTCTGAAACTGTTAATCATGAGAAGGAAGGTTACATACCTTTGTATGTTGGATTCCTGTGAAGTGGGCAGTAGGAATCACAGTCACTCTTTTTATGATTAATTAAAACAGGAAGGAAATTTTAATATTCCAGTTTTTCCTGAAAGAAAACACAAGTTCAAGATGGGAGAGAGTACTGAAATTCAGAACACAGAAGGATCCAATGCATGACTGACATTTTTTCTTTCCAAAAATTTTGTGTTGTGACCCAAAACAAAGCTCTGGCTTTTGAGAGTTTTATTATATTTTGTAAACTTCTCATCTTTGCTTCTGTAACCACCAGACTGCTTACCGTGTTCAAAATAAAGTGATCGTTGTAGCGAGTTCACCTTCAAATCATCCCATATTTTCTTTAGATTGCCTTTACATTTATGAGTCATAACATATTGATTTCACCCTTACATTGCATGGAGTCTGACGTTCCCTTAATAGACAAAATGACTATTTGCTTTCTGTAAATCCTACTATGTGTATTTCTTTTCTTCTCTGAGCTGTAATCTGTGACTTACAATAGGCCACTGCTCAGTAAAATGGCGAGGTGCTAGTTCAGCCTAACTTTGTTCAAATAAAAAAAAAAAAATCTAACTGCCAGTCTATTGTTACTAGTGCTGTTCTAGTACATGCTCTTCAAATTATCTGACTTCCCAATAAGTTGAACATTATGTTCACCTGAAAACTGTTCAGGTAATTATCTCATACAATATTTGATCCCTTCACAATGTTCAGTGTTGGCTACTGTTCCCTACTCCATACTGTGCAATTCCAGTTTATCATTCAACTTCTGTAATGTTGACTATTACCCTGAATGACACATCATACTGCATTCATTCCTTCGCTGTCTTGGATACAGCACACAGGACTGGATCATCATTACAACATCCTTCATCAACTTTTTTTTTCTCCTAAAACCTTTCTTGGTTCTCTAAGGTGGTTACAGGTTTCTGATCTGTGACCTGAGAATACAACGCCAGCTCTATTTCGCGTGGTTAATGAGAGAATGTGCTCCATATCATTTCTTACAAGTGCATACATGCCATTGGAGACCCACCAACTTGTAACTCTCCCCTGAGTCCTCCTCCTTCTCATCTTACTTGTTCGCTGTCAAAAGCTTTTGTCATATTTTTACCATGAGAGTTACAACTTTGACCATATCCATTTTCTATTAAGACATCAAGTGGGATATTAGATCCCAGCTACTTTTGCCTTTTCCATTCTTGTGTAGAAATAAAAAAAGAATTTCAGGCAGGATAGATAGTACTCTCACACAATAGCCCAATGTGCTTTTAAAAATACTAATTTGAGACAGAACAAGATGTAATTAACTCATAATCTTTAAAACTGTGTCTCCGTATTCAGCTTAGTGCTTAGCCCAAACTTGAGGCTCTTTTAAACTAAAATGAAGTGCATAATGATTATCCCAAACTGAATTAGGAGGATTTGGCCCCTTTAGTATGGTGACAAAGAGGAAATAAAAACCTCTTGATAGAGTAAATTTTGTTTTTCTTCATTCTGACCATGATAGCAATTAACAGCTCCATTCAGTGAAAAAAGACCTCATTCAACTTGTTCTTTAGTGCTTAATTATCACACTGCACTGATCAAGCCGAGCATCCTGGTTTGCCTATGCTTCACTTTTCTTTGGGAGAAATGCCATTATTCACCATTTCTTGACCTCAACCTTTCTCAGCTTTGGTCTCCTTATATCTTTTACAGATTCCTTTTAGAGAAATTTCTTCACCAGAAGTGAAAACAAGATCAGCATTTGTTTTGGAGAAGTGCTTTTCCAACCCACTAAATGAAGAATGCAGAAGGAGAGAGTGTTGAACCTACGAAAAAGCTACTATTGTAGATCTCATTGGTTTTAATTGTCTTTCTCTCATTACAGTGCAACTGAACTGGTATCTATGACATTTTTTAAACTTGTTTTTAAAATTAAATTTTTTCGTGAAATGATAAATGCATCTGGAATCTGCATAAATGTAACAAAGAAAAAAGGATTATCAGCTCTCACATCAGGAAGACTTATTGGTACTTTCATAAAAGTGGAAGACCTGACCTAACTTCTTAATAATTAGAGCTATTTCTATAAGTTAATAAAAAATTGCATTTAACAATAGTAAAATTTGCATTTCCTTTGATTAAAACAGATTTTAGCAGTGTAGCCTCATGCCTCATACATCAAGCTCCAAAGAAGCAATCTGCACAATAGTTGGTGGTAAAAAACCCATTTTATTATGGGCATTTTATTATATGAAATAGTACAGGAAAATCATCTTCTATTAATTTTAATCAGGGGCTAGCATTTTACCAGGCCAATAAGCCAATAAATCAGCCAAAGAACAGATTAACTAAATGGAAGGTGCAGTGCCTGCATGTAGAATAGCTGTTCAGCTGGCCTGTTCTTAAACAGATTAAAGGTATGACTGCTGTGTATCCATCAACTAATCATTAGTCTTTATAATGCAAGCTTCCAAGTCATGTCTCTGATGGTCTCCAAACAGTAGACTGCTTATAGCTGCTTAAGACTTGAACTGCTGTTGTTTGACTACTAGAAAAGCTGTGCAGCAACATTGCATCCGTTTTGCTTCGCTGAGCGTCTTCCCTGATCCTTTTCCTCCTTACATCCATCCCAGTGTATGTGTGAGGAAGAGCCTTCACCCCATCCAGAAAGCAGTCTTTGTACTTGACGGAAGTTCTGCACCTATTATTGCACACCTATTCCATGTAACCTCAAGTGTCTACCCACTGGCTACAAGATAAATTCAATTAGCTTTTATGCATGGAGTTACAAAAACGTGAACGGTGGGGGAAGTAGTATCATCGTAAGGGAAAAAAGCCGGTCCAAGTTGAGGTACCCGTCTACCCGTCTGAAGCGAGGCAGGAGGGAAGCATGGCAGCATTGTTATACAGCACACAGATGAATGATGGCTGAACGGAGCTTTCAGGCCTTTTAATCTGTTCTTTGATCATCTCTGAAATAGATGAAGGCAAAGCCGTTCCTTTCCTCTCTTGACAAAAACTACTTACTGACTTCTCTGTATTAAACATAGCCTCCTATTCTGCAGGGTATCTGGAAAATGGGTTCAGGAATATCACCTAGTTACTCCATTTCACTCTGCTCAGTGTAAAGGGCTGACCCTGAAGAGCTCTGGACCCATTCCTGTGGTACTTCATTGAACAGCCAGAGTAACTGGGGCACGTCCTTCCTGAACTGAGGCAGATATGGTCGATAAAAGGAGCCATAAAGAATGCTGAAAGGAACAAGTGAGAAGGAACTGATTCGTTTGTATGTCAATGTAGATGGCCTTTAAAACTAAACTGATGAATTCTAACAAATGATGCAAGTCATGGAAGCTGATATTATAAGAATCAATAGATACCTAGTATGAAAAAGCAGTGACGACTGGAGTACATTTATCAAAGTCCTTGTGTTCTCAAGAACAGATAGTGCCGTAGTGTGTGTTAAAGATCAGCTAGGGCATAAAGATAAAGCAGCACAAGAAAACAGTCTATTTGGGTCAAAATCACTCTTGATAAAAATGATAAGTAGCCATTGAGACACTCTGGGGATTCTTTCTATGTAGTCCAAAGGGTTACCTTAACTCATGACTGATATCTTGATAGTATTTATTACACAGAGGGAAAAAACCCACCTGCAATTGTTTAATTTTCTCTCACTAGGGAGAAATGATACTGGCAAGAGTCAGGCCCATATGTGCTTTGCTGTGAAAGTTCACAGGGTTCCTCAGCAAAAAGCCACCAAACTCACAAAGTAGGGTGTTACTTTAGTTGCAGGTTTGGTAACCAGTGAGAATATTAAATGAGTGACAGAAAAATAATGTTGTTGTTGATGAAGGCATCCCAGGTTTGCTCAGTTTAAGTGTAATGAAGAACAGAGAAAATAAGCTCTGTGACAGACATCTCCAACTTCAAAAGGGCAACAAAAAAGGTAAGAAAATGTTCTTTTAGTTTATTGTTGGTCTCTCTCTTCCTGCATTCACAGGTTTAATTCCCAAATTTCTTGAAACAAAGCATTTGGAGAATGCAAAGTGCAATATAACCTATATAATGAGACGGAATATTTGTTATCTCAATGCTTTCTCCAGTTCTTCCCTTCTTTTTATGACAACTGACAGTTTTGAATACTCCTGTCATACATACGCACAGGTATTCAGTTCTGTATCTGAAAATTATTCCTATTGCACCAGTGACTTATGGATGCTAAATCCAAAACCTGAAATAGCTTAAAATTCATCAGGTTAACAGTGGTAACATCGGTACAGGGCATAAATCCATATTTTGACATCCTGAAGACAGCGTTAAGTTTTCTGTTATCTTATTAAATTGTATCAGTCTTGCCTTGCATAGAGTACAACCAGGCTTGATAAATGCTTGGCTTCAGCTACACTCTGCCATCTATTTTCACACTGTCAGACTTAATCCATAACTGCTGTTCAAAGGCAGCAAGCAGGAGATGAGGGTGCATCTTGACTCAGCTGGTAGCTGGCTACTGGCAGCCAAAAGCTACAATAATTTATTATTATTCAGACTGCATCTTGACATAATTTATTTTCATTTTTTAAAATCCATTCTCTAAGGATAAACAACTATAATCACACGATTTAATTAGTTTTTATTTTGTGTTAATTTGCTTAATCTCATTGATGAGAAAGCATGGATTTTCAGTGAGAAAAACCCAAATCAACCATAGCATTTGAAAAGCACATAGAGGACATAAATGCAAAACTAAGATTGCTGGAGTTAATATAAAAGTCTACGAACACATCTTTTACGCAAGCTGAACATGGTACAGATTCTGCTGCTCCATTGCAACAGATGCTTGAATTATCTTGAATACTTTAAAGTGATAGGGGTGGTCTCACACTGGATTTCACTTCAGCAGTCTTTGGCTGGTACCTTCTCCAAATAACACACACATAATAACAGTTCTCTGTGTATTTTGGTAATATTCCTGCCAAGAAAAGACACTATGTTGAATAATTAACAATATGATTGGTTTTCTGCTAGGATAAATATTGAAACTAAAAAAAAAAATCTCTAAGCATATGAGTTAAGGTTTGTAAAACCCTTCTGTTTAAGCTGTTTGTATAGAGCTGAGAGATTAAAAGATCCTTATTAGGTCCTCATTTATGGCTATTTAGCCATAGAAGCTTTATGATATATTTCTCTTTCATACGCAAACTTCTAACAGATGCTGTCCAGAGAGCCCGAGGTTAGCATCAGTGTTTAAGTAACATTGCTGCAAATGAAACCCGACCATTGTGCTTTAACACATCAGATAAGTTATAACCCATATGGAATGATAAAGGTATACAAGCCATCTCTTAGAGATCGTAATAAAACTCACCTTTATTAACTTCAGGTGTTTTCCCTAAGACAAAGAAAACACAACCAATATATAAATATACAACAGTGCTGTGAAATCATTGGGAAAGCTGTTCAGCTTCTTGTCAGAACCCACCAGCTACTTATTTTCCTGGGAACCTCCTCAATAAAAAGCAACAAGAACTATTGGGTGGCATGGCCCGCACTGCAGGTGTTAGAAGGACCCTTGGTAGAACGCTTTTGCTAGAGAGCAGCCACTAGGCTGGGCTCACCACCACCTCTCTTCTGACAGGTCTTTCCCGTGCTCTTTACATGTCAGTGCTGTTTATTTATTTGGCATACAGATTAATAAGAAGGTAGGGTGTTTCTGCACACTGGGTGCTAGCTTCTCCTTGCTTTACCCACAATTTGATCGCATGCAGCAAAAGGAAATACAGAGATTTTGTTCTCACAGGAAACACTCTGGTATGATTTCCCCATATTCTACGGTTTTTAAAAATAAAACAAAACAAACTTAGGAAAACATTAGTAGTACCAATACCAGAGTTTAAAGGTGGCGTCATAGTTCAGGGTCACTCAGACAACGTCCACCTTCCTTGGACTGCAGCTAAATCTTGGCAGCTGGGCCCATTCCTCTGCAGGGGTTTATGCACTAAGTGGCAGTCGAAAAACCTTTCTAACAAAAAAAGAGAGCTTAGCACAGTAATAGCACAGCATTTCAAAATCCCTCTCACTGGAGAGTTTGAAGATTAGATTAGACCAGTCTCTTGATAACCGAATCAAACTCGCTGGCAGTCACTGCTGGTTCTCCCAAGATGCCCTCACCCTGGGCAGCAGTCCCACGGCTGCTTGCTGAGCCATTCACAGGACACATCTAACGCCTTGGCGCCTGTCACCTACATGCTCTGGCCAGGCACTTGGGGTTGTCACTACGCTTCTGGGCTCTCATGGCACAGGAGACTGCCAGGTGCTCACTTCAAGGATGCTTGGGATGGACAAAGGTGTCAGCATGATGCAGGAGACTTATCCTGCCTCTGATGTGTGGTGTGGGTGGGCTGAAAAAGCTCTTGACTTTTCAGGACTTATTTTTGTGCTCTGTGATATTATACTGCAACACTTCTTCCTAAAGTAGAATACCTTCAACAGAGAATACACATGGGCACCCTTATGGCATTTTTCTTCAACAAGAATCCCCTTTGTAAGCACAGCTCTCAAGGAGAGAGCAGGAGAGTTATTTGAGCCAGTAATTTCCACTTTTTCATTGAACTCATACTGAATGCGACCAAATCATCCAACCAGGTGGCAGGAAGAGGAGTTTGCAAACAAGTCCTGTCTGAGAGAAAGAGGTATGTTCTGAGAATATTCAGTCAGCTCCTGAATGACTCATGGGTAGGAAAAAAAAAGAAATCAAAATAGATAGAATTTGTCAGTTTACTTCCGAATTATTTACATCAGTGGATTGCTCTACTTCTAACCCTGGTAAGACTGTCAGTGATGAATGTGGCGCAAGCGTTGTATGCAAGCTTCAGACTAAATCTTTTAAAACTTTATTCAAAACAGAAAGAGCACTGATTCATAGAGACTTACCACATGATTTGGTAGTCAAGGAAAGAAAAACAACCCTGAGGTGTGCATTATACTCACCTGCTGTATCTCTGCAGTAAAAGACACGTGGTAGAAAAGTCTTCACATTATAGAGGACTGGGAGAGGAAGGAAAATAAAGCAGGAAAAAAAAAGATCAGCACAAATTGCATGAGGCAAGAATCAAATTTTTTATTATTATAATTGAGTGGCATAGAAACAGAATTGCACTGCAAATTGCCCTAAGTACTAAGACAGTGGCATCAGGATTTTATGCTCATACATGCCAGTCTGCAAGACAAGCAAGATGAGTGCGGAGCCAATGCACGCTGGTACCGTTGGTTTGTAGGAAGCTCCTGCGACTGCCTGTCTTTCAGCCCTGAATCCCACCATTCCAGCAGTATCACTGGAGTCTCTATAGATCATTTTGTGTGAAAACTTCTATTTCAGAAACTCCTTATTAGGACTGTAGAACTAGGTAATAAAATCTGACTCCAGGATATTACTTGGCAAGTAGACTTGATGCTTGTAAGCTTTTTTTTTTTTTTTTTTTAAGTGGAATTTATATTTTCATGGTGTATACACTTGCAGCTGTCATCCAAGCTTTGTTTTGTTCGGGAACCTGACAGCTTTTATAGCCCTATTGGTTCTAAAGGACACCTTCTCGCCCTCCCCCCTTAAGCTGGAAAAAGATCTGATAAGGATGTTTTTCACTGTTTTGTACTGAGCTTTGCATAGACTGGGATAGCTTAGCACTTTGTCAGCTGTGACACCTATATTCATTCCTTCTAGGTAACAGAAGATCAATGGCCCTATAATAACATTTTATCTTATTCTTACTTTTAACTTGTCTTGCTGCAAAAATGCTCCATGGGGGGGAACTATGTCACTGTGGTCGTATCATAATTTTCCAGCTACTATACTGCAGGGGGAGGAACATTCTCAACAGCACACAGCATATTTCACTGTTTCATCAGGTATACTTATTCATAGAGCTTGTTTATTATGAAGACATGTTAAAAGTGAAAATAAAACAAAATAAGTGTTTCTGGATGTTCCTATTCATCATTAGAATCCATCTGAATTGCAAAGATGCCACTGTATCAAGCAACCATTTCCTTTATCCCTTGGGCTTTTGAGAAAATCTTATTACAGCATCTGAATTGTTCTCTTGATTTGCGATGTAAGAAAAAAAAAGAAAAATGTTCCATTTGCTGATTACTTTGCAATTTAAATTAATCAAATCCGGTGTATTGTGCACATGTCCCCTCCAAATAGCTTCCTTCCCACCAGCAAACTGCTCAAAGGTTGTCTCATAGTCACATACAAGTGTTCCTTAATCTGCTCTAAACTGCCAGTACTGAGTTTTGTGCCAATTTCCACAGGTTACTGAAGCAGGCAAAATAATGTGAACTGCTGGATGCAACACCTTGTTATCTACTTACCATCTGCATTCTGGTGCTGCTGGTGCTGATGGTCATCACCCACTCATCACAAGGCCAGCTGAAAAAACAACTCTGCTACAGGAACAAGATCTACCAGAACCACTTTTGCACAGTCTTTGTTTTCATTTTTTGCTTGTGGGTACCAGACATGAAGGGTTCTAGCACTAACAGTACTAACAAAGTGTGAATTTCAGCAAAAAATCCTATGCAGTCCTGATCTTCACTTACATAAAGCATTCAACCATGTTGACATAGATTTACAAGCAATTTTGACTTGCTTAAATTATCCTGTCGCAAACTAGTTGATAGTTAAGCTAATAATTAACCTGTGGGCAAAATAGCGTTGAAGGTCCCATGAATTTGTTGTGCAAAAAGCTGAATGATGAAACCAGGAGGTTTAAAGACATTTGCGCAGACAAAAAGAACTGAAATAAAATAGAAGGGATTCTGTTGTGTATGAAGAATATCAACTCAGATGAACCACAAGCTCTTTTTTTCTCCTCACACTTGCTTTTTCATCAGCATAGTTACAGAAGAACTGTTCTGAAGACTGAACCAATTGATAACCACTGTTGCAAACCCATTTCAAATGGTGGTGGTGCACTAGAGAAATGGAGCAGAGGATAAAGGAGCAGCAGCACTAAGCTAGGAGCAGTATAGCGATGTGAAGATCCATTCCTTGCCTATTCTCATTTATTGAGGCAGAATGGTGAAAGGAGTCCAAAACTAAGTATTCATATTCATTACCAGGTAAAAGGAGGGAAAAAAGAACTTTCCCTTTACTTCTTTTGATTTCAGGAGTGATTAGGTTCAGTTATGTCTCTTAAATGTCTTGGTAAGTGTTCTATCTCTGTGATTTCTATAAAAGGGGCAATATATTTCAGTGTCGCATTTTCACTCAAAAGAGATTGGGATCATAAGGAACCAGAAAGCAGGGGGGCAAGGTAGTATTTTGAGGTTATTAGGATGTTTCAAGAGTTGTTTCATTGTCTGTCTAAGAGGACTCTATCACCACTCTTCATATACCTTTTACCAAAGAGGAGAACTGCTTGTCCTGAAAAACAGCATTAGTGGTCATTTTAGGATTTTTTGCAGGATCTATTATCCTCTGCTAAACTACTGAACACAATTCATCAGGACATTCTTCTGTAGCATCAGATGGAGTTAAATCTTAGTATAAACACCAGTGTTCTGCAGATGACAGCTGCTTTATTAACAGCACCCTGCTAAGCGCTATGCAGCCAACAACAGCAGAAAAGTTTTCTGAGAGTAGACATCACTTGGCCTCAGCATGGCAGAATCAGCGATGCCAAAGTCTGCAGTAACAATTTTCCTTCAGAGCTTCCTGTTCGACTGTGAAGCTATTTGCATCCTGTGTGCTATGTCATCATTTTGCTGCTGCAATGCCAGGCATGAGCCAGGTCTGAAAATGCAGTCGGAGAACCCAGATGCAGTCTTTTCTTGGTACTGCGGCTAAATGAACACAAAAACGGAAGGAAATGTTGAGCTTACTTCAAAGTAATGGGCTAACAAGCTTGGCATAATAAACTGTAGGAAGAAAAGGTGGAAAATCATTGAGGAAATAGCTAATATTTAAAAAATATAAAGTTCCAGATTTTGCCTTGCTTGTAAGACATATCTATCACATCTGAGATTGCTTCTATCCAAGATTCTGAACTAAAGAACATATTATTAGGGTATGAAACTTTGTGTCCTGATTAAATACTCTCTTTGTGACACCTGTTCAAACTTATTTTCAAAAAAATGGAAGAGATAGGTAAAAGAAATTCAAATACGCAGTTTTGGAACAGAACTCTAAACTGAAAGCTTCTTTTTTTGGTAGGAGAGTGTTTGCAACCACTTCCTAGTGCAAGCTGAAAAACTGACAGTACATATTAAAATCATATTCTCCTACCCATGAACAACAACTTCAACTACTCCTTAACATGTGCTGACCTCACAGCAGAAAGACAAATGGGCCAAACATGAAGAAGTAATTATTCTCAGAGTCACCAATACTTTGCAAGTCAGACTTCCAGATCCAGGGGAGATGTCTTAGTATTTAACAACCTTTAATTGATTTCCCTTTCTTGAATTTGTTGGCTCATACCAAACGTGCAGACATTCTCTTCGTCAGCTCAAACACAGAGAAGCCTGTTTTACGCAACTGGTGCTCCTGCATGCACACTTGATGTATTATTTTGTTGAGTCTGTGAACATTGCCTGAAGAAAGGATGTAGCAGATGTAAGAAAAGACTGTTTTAGGATTTCAAGGACACATGTCTTTCTTTTTAATATATCATGGACATATATTTTAGCTACATGAGGGAACAATTTCTAGTATTCACCAGTCTCAGATACAGGGTTTAACTTCTTCAATACATTACAAATTTGGATTTTGATTTCAGCTTCAGGCTCTGTGCTAGGAACACAGAATCTACTTGATCACTCAGACCTCTATATTTCTTAAAGCAGGAGGAGAGAACAATGATATTGTGACCCCGATATGCATGCTCAATGTGTTTAGATGAGTATTAGGACAATAAATATGTTGTCTACTGTGCCTGTTAGGGAACTGCTATGAACATATCTGGCACT
>Ga0181612_126358_pt1 | contig 18140 bp, 14 predicted proteins | sample HoacroProtozoa21_FD_119630 | JGI IMG/M metagenome (GOLD analysis project Ga0181612, IMG submission 119630) | Hoatzin crop microbial communities from Cojedes, Venezuel. Combined Assembly of Gp0051906, Gp0051904, Gp0051908
CAATACGTCTCTCGGGATAGACATCAATTTGAATCCTGAATGATGTATCACTCTAATAAAGTCAAAGTCAGAAGGAGCTGAATAAAGGATGTCCTTCACCTGCTGCTTGGCCTGTCACGCATTTTGGAGATGAAGTAGTGGATTACATTCACACGACTAATGAAAGGTCTTAACAAATGAGAGGATATGCTAAAGAGGCAGAGCAGTAGGTCTTGCTTCAATAAGGAACCAACTGTTCCCAAAGTGCTTTTTTTTTCCCCCCTTCCCCCCCGTGATTAATCTGTATTTGAGACTGTTGACCCGAGTGATCGTTCCCAAATGATCGTCTTTGCTTTCGCTCTGCTTAGTCACTATTATTCTAAAGCTGAAGCTCTATGATTTCCTGAGATAGTTTCACTTGTTCTGCTTCTCTCAATAGGTGTTTTTAGAAGATGTCTTTAATTAAACTTGGGAGAACTTAAACTAAAAATCCCAGGGAGGGTTTTAGCACGAGGAATCAAGAACTACTAAAGTTTAAATATTGAAACTTTTTGGCAGAAATAATAAAGTATGTTCATTACATTTGCTAGGAAGAAGCAGACTGGAATTCAACAAACTGAACAATGGCAAAGATTTAACACTTGGGTATAAGAACATTTTAGAAATAAACGTATAGGGTGGTGATTTTCCAAGTGGGACTGGAAGTAAAATGAAAATCAGATCAAGATGCATGAAAAGATATTACATACCATTTTGGACTTGTGTTCTGTGATGCACTGACATTATTTTGGCAGTATGAAAAGTAGCACTTTTGTAAGTGAGTTCACACTGTCCTACTAATTCCAGCCATAGAGCTACAACAACATAACTGTTCAAGAAAGATGAATATGATGGACTGGATAGAGTGCATGGATTAATTGGTGTAAGAGTAGAGAAAAAATGTGCAATGGAGAGAAATGGGGCATGGGAGGAGAAGGAAAACAGGTGTTGTGGCTTACTAGAAGGTTTATGGACTTTGGCATACAGCATGATCCCATGTTCACTGAAGCTGATGGCAAAGCTCCCATTAGCTTTAATCATGCAGAATCCAAACATTTCCCAGAGTATCCAGAAGAAAGTAAGAAATTTTGATTGTAGGGGAGCAAAATAATCATGAAAAGATGGGAACCTGGAAAACAGCAACACTGAAAAATACAAGCTTGTCAGGAGCCAGCCAACAGAATACAGTGATTCATTAATAATAATCTTAACTCTATCTTATTGACCAAGTGAATACAACTTCACACAAAGGTAGAACTGATTTAAAGAATTTCTGTTCTGTCATCTGCATCTATCTAAATAAATGTCCAAATGTCAACTCCTGTGAAGTAGCATGGGTTGGAGCAGTATGTCTATTATTTGTTGGTTGACTATGATAACTGAGAAAGACTCTGTATTATTCTGTGCAGATTCCTCCAGCAATGAACATGAGACAGTGGTCACCCATTCCTCCTTAAGGAAGAATATCTTGTCAGGCAGATGTACGTTCTTAATTTTGTATGTTCAGCCTGTTTGTGTGTCCTTAAATTTGGTCAGTTCTCTTCCCAATTCAAAATGGTCTTTTAAAGGTGACTGAAGGACATCTGCAGAGGACTGGTGGGGTTCACTACAAGGCACCTATTTTGGATGCTACCACTTCAGTATGAGAGTGACTTCAGTTTTCCTGCTGAAACCACAGCTCTGTAAGTCTGTTCAAATCCACTCGCCAGTGGGTCTTAAACTGTTGGTTTTACAATGCATTGGTGAATGTGCCTTCAAGATATATTTAGCCTCTGAGCTGTGTCTGAGAGTACTTGTGATAGACTGTAAATAATCCATACACATTATGCATCAGGGAGGAAATCTCAAAAACTGATTTAAAAGAAACCAACCTGATTTGTGCTTAAACTGTCGCTCTGTTGTTTATGGTAGAAAAATCTGAATCACAGAAAAAGACAGAAATAAAAAATATTCTGATTAAGGGGTTATGAAATAAGATGCTGGATGGTATCTTGAGAGCTGCTTAAAGGAAAGCTTTATGAGTAGTGGAGGAAGTGGTATTCTCTTTACTGTTATTACTTATTATGTGGTATAGTAATATTCAGTGGTATATATCCTTTTCTTTATTAGATTGCATGATTCCAGAAGCAATGATCTATGATCAGAAAAAGCCTTGCATTAGTTTGCTTCTAAAATTCAATTGGCCATACTCACAGCACTATGTACTGTTTATAGTATTTTTAGAGAAATACTTGGGAATAGGAAATGAGAATTTTTTTACCAGCTGGATTCTGAGCAACAGTTCCAAGAGTTATTTTCATGGACTACCTAACAGCTAGGCTAAGGGCTTTATAACAAAAGTAATCTGTGCCATGGTACCTTTTTGTTCGATGTCAGTTGCAGGATGCACTTGGTGTATGCAAGCTTACAGCTGGGGAGAATTCAGCACGCTGGCAGCCCTGGCCTCCCTCCTCTGTATCGGAGAGCTGGCAACTGGGATTTTTTGGCTTGCTTGGCTCTGGTTTTCAGGTTGTGCATCAGCGCAGCATATCCATTACCTCTGTTACCAGCTTTGCATCTCCTCTCTTGCAAAGAGGAGGCTCTTGCTACCATTGCTGACGGCTGTGACGTGGTACACCTGGCACTGACCCCAGGTCACATCCTCCTTTCCGGCATCTCTGGGAGGGACCTGGTGGCTGTGGCAGCTGTGACAAGCAGCCAGTTCTGCTGAGGACCGCCACAACTAAAAAGGGCATGTATAAACACCATAAAAAGAGTTTCAAGGTTGCAGTTTGGGCAGCCCTGGTTTTTGAGTAGTATGAGATTATTTAGTTTTGATTATGATTTAATTCTTAGCTATCTTAGAACTTGTAGTCCAGTATAACAGCTTGAACCAGCTTGAGGAGCAAGGACACTGTACAACTGATCGTAGCAAAAATGCACGTATTTTGCATTAATATGTGTTCAGGATCAGTGATGATATACAATAGTCTGATTATCACAATTGCAATCCAGCTATTTCTCTGCATCTGAAAAACTGGTACTTTTCGATTGAGATATTGAAAACTGAAGTGCTCAGTCATCATCACCTTTACAATGTATTAATTGCATATGCTTCTGTCATGTTCGGTGCCTGGCTTTTACGTGCCCGTCCACGTGTATGCTGTATTTTGTGAAAAGTGGCTAGTATTAGACATAGAGTTCATAGGCTGTTTTCTTATAGGGAGATCACGGTATTTATGTAACCTAAGAGCAGTAAAAAACAAAGAACAGAGGCAGTGCATGCATCAGCCTGAATGTGGAGCTTGCTGAAGCTGTATTTGCTAAGGAGATGAAGAGCCCTGGGGACAGGAGGATGTGATGGCAGCCAAGCACAGCACTGTGTGTGAGAAAGTGAGCGCTGGACAAGAGTCATATCTTACAATACAAACCTGTTAACCCAGACAATTATTTTTATCCTAACAAAAGCCTTATTTGGTATTTACTTTGTTCCTTCTCAGAGCTTTTCTCTATTTACTACTAACTTTGAACTATGTAGGTCTATAATTTAGGTAGGTAGATACATCCATCTTTAAATCTCCTTCAGTGTTACTTTTCGGCCTGTTACATGTATTAAGCGCTTGATCTTGCTAATGCTGACAGATACTTCAGCTAGCTGAGTGCGTGCCAGTACTGACAAGACACTGGTTATGACCTTTTCTGGGATGTGAAGGAGCCCTAAATCACAGATCCTAAGGGCACACATGCATTGTCAATGTCTGGGATTGTGTGTCTGGATGTTTGATTACAATGCCAGCTGTCCCCAGCATATTCTGTGGTCTAGCACTGGAAAGCTCAGCATGGTGAATAAGACAGTTGCAAAATTCTGCAATCAAATATGGATTATAAGTTTAATTCGATGTTGCAGTATGACTGTCTTCAGTTTAGTTCTGTAAGGCTGTAGAACTTACCTTATGAAAGTTTCTGTGATGAAATACCAGTATCTGCAGCACTCGGAATAGGTGTTTGAATATAGGCTTTAAGTTAGTGATAGGAGGAGAAGTCTCTTGCTTGCAGTAGAGCAGTGAGTTTCACGCAGTTTTGAGTGACACTTGATATGAAGTATTTCATAGATTTCTGCATAAGTTCTTGACAAAACTGACAAGAAACCTACAGGAAGTTTGTCTCATTTGAAACTTTTAAAATGTCTCTTGGATATAGATGTCTAGATGTATGGAACCAAAGTAGTTTCCTCTCCATCTAGTATATAAAAAGGTTAAACACTGGCATGCCACTCACTTAAAAATGATTCCATTAAGATGCTTCTGACATTGTGTGTGTAAATAACTTGGGACTATGTACTATATTCCCTTGTTCAGGAGCACATTGGAAAATGTGCTGATGGCAGGTGTAACAGACCACTACTTAGAAAGTGCTGCTCAAACACTTCGTGTTGTCTCTACTTCTCCATTTCGAAGTAAATGCACTGTTTCTCCTCTGCCTGCCTCAGACCTTATTTCGCTGATCATAGTTGAAAAATGGAGTCCAGTAACCTAAAATGACATTAAAGGGCAATACCTGTTGCTCCGAAGTGGTAGTAATTGTACCTTGTATTCAAGATTTATGGCAAGGCAAACCTGTTCATCAACTTTGATTTCAGGGGACAATTTAAATCTTTAGTACGAATGTCTATAATCCAGAAATACTTTTGCTTTGTATTAGCTGCAATGCCTTATGCCAGCTGAGCAATTCCACCCTGCTGTGAGGTTAAACAGGTTACATCTGCATTCAGTGCAGTATTTAAAGATATCAGAAGTAGTTCTGTATGGAATTAACCGTGTTTGTATAAAAGTGTTTAAAAATAAGCCCCTGTGTTTTATTCTTACACTCACATCGGAGCTATTTTTCTTCTGCTGTCCAATTCATCTACTAGCAAATGATACGTTTACAAACATGCCTCTTGTTAGAATTACGATTGCTAAAGTCTCCAGCTTAGATTTGTGAGCTATTATGCTAGGAGGAGCCAGTATTGCTGAAAATATTGGCTTTGAGGGAGTGAAATATGCAAGTCACTCAAAAGCAGAAAGGAGGAACTACTATTATTCTAATCTCAGTATTAAGTAAATAAAGAACCAACCACCGAAATGGAATGACTTGCCTCAATGTCATCCAAATTTTTTTGTAGTAAAGCCAATGAGATGAATTTGATTTCCCTAGTGCTTAACCCCGCCCTTCCTTCACAATATCCTGTATTTTAAAACAATCCCTAAATCCTGTTCATATCAAGTGAGAGCAGAAGATATTTGTGCATCTCAACACAGGCATACTATTAAATTGCAAAGAATGCCCAAAGAATGTACAGTATTAATCCAGCAATACCAAATAATTTATTGACGTGTTCCTTGTCACCAGGGTCTTTTGATACAGAGATTTTAATTTTTTTTTCTTCTTTCTTCTTGTAACTACATGTAGAATGATAGCTATGTTAAAATGTTCATTCTCCTTGTTCATTATTGGCAAGAGAAACAAATTTTGAACCTTCTTCTGGCACATCTCCATCCCTAAATCTGCTGCACGTAGCTGTTCTAATGTTTCCTTTTTTCTCGAGAGTAGGCACAATCACTCTTTGTACTCTGCAGAGCAGATCAGCTCACAGGGAAATCTCATCTCAGCCCCAGTACAACTTGACTCCTGTGGTGTTTCAGTACTGAATTCTGGCCATCTGTGTCTAACTGCTTCAGCAAGTTTCCTCTTAGTATTGTCATTAAGCATTTTCTGCACGCAGCCTTTGCACTTGGAAATGAGCAATGCTGTGTTAATCTAATTCTAGTGCTTCAGCTAGACTGTGTAAATTTGTAAGGACATGTTATTTGGACCAGAATACGTATTTCCTTTCCATTAAATATATATTTTCCCCTTGCTAATAGTCTTCCAGTCACTTTCTATTCAGATATCTGTCCTATTGCAGTCTACTAGTTACTTTACTCAGAAAAGAAACCCTGTCTTCCTCAAGAATATGGTGCTTCTTTATTACTGAAAATTGTCAGACCCTTTCCATTATAAGACATGGTATGAAAACATTTATACAAGAGGAAGGTGTCATGAAGCTGTTTAATTTTTGGTGTTCAGCTTGGATCCCTGTCACCTGCTGGATATTATGTACATAATGTCCAGTGGTGTGAGAATTTAAACGAGCTTCACAAGAAGGTAAATGAGCTTCTTTTACAATGACTTTTCTACTACTGTTCTGCAAAGGTGTGTTATTTGTCTCATTAGGGATCTTAAAAAAAAAAACAAAACAAAAACAAACACCAAAAAAACCCCAAAAAAACAAAAAAACCAAAAATCCAAAAACAAAACAAAAACCCCCAAAAACCTACAACAACAACAAAAAACACAAAAACAATGACACAAAACAAAATAAAAACCAATATCACATTTTCTATTAAAAAATAAAAAGCAAGATATTCTCTTTGTAATTAATAGTTAAGTAACAACTAGGTGTCTCAGTGGTGGGATATCTATTTCATTAGCTATTCTTCACAGCAAACAGATGGTTCCTGCTACAAAACACTAAACATCTAAGTACATGATGAAAAATGAACAGATATGGCAGTCAGGAAATGCAAAGAAACTCCATACAAGAGGCATGGAGTGCACAACCTAGGTGGCTTGTATGCACAAACCAGTGCATGCCTTGCTTACCCCTTCAGCTGCAGTAGAAGTGGGGGAAGATGCAAGTGGAAGTTCAGTAAAGCAAAGTGGCAGGTTCTATATAGACTGAAGCACCACCTGGCTGAGCTTGAGATGTGCAACTGAGAGCAGAGGGCTTGTGGGTACGGGCCTTCTGCATTTCCAGTGCTACAGGGTCCTGGAAATTGCTGCAAGTGCAAAACTCTTCCTGCTGCTGGAAAGCCAGTGCTCTGTCTTCTCTACATGACACAACATGTTTTCCTCTGTTTATTCAATACGAGCTCAGTAGAGCAGCCTTAACTATTCCAGAACAGTAAACCTGTCTCTTTCTGAGCTTGTTAAGCCTGGTCTGAGGCAAGACATACTAGTGAATAAGTTCATGTATTTCTTTCTATGAGCTATGGAGCACACTTTATTTTTCAAAATGAGTGTTTTGCAGAAAGAGCGTGAGGGGGTCCGCTGCATACTCTAACTGCCATAAGGAGAAGTGGTGGCATCATAGTGACGATGAAGACAGCTGCTGTCATACAGCCCTGCTGTCACATGGGTGTTCGCAGTAGATAGCTGGGCTGACACCTGTAGTTCTATATCTTTTCGTCAATAGTACAACTCCAGAAGCTTCTTTTGTGTTTACTCAAGAAGCAAGTTTTTTTCAGATTCATTGTCTTTGCTTGTCTTTCTGATAGTTTTCCACTGCTCAGCTGCGTGGTTAGGTTGGTAGGCTGCACACTTTTTAGGGATCTGTGGACACGAGTTAACTGAAGTTAAATGTTCAATGGGATTTTTCAACTGAATGTGATGCATAGATGCTGCTTATTTTCTGTTGCCCTTTTCATAGTTGGTAGTGATGGAGACCCCTGTGGTAGGGAGCAAGCAGTTCTTAGTCTTATTTAATAGTTGTCTCATGTATCCGCATCATGTAATAGGCTACACAACCCTACTGAGCAGACATAACTTGCTTAACAAAAATAAAGGGAAAGAAATTGTATCATGAGAAGGCAGTTCATAATGACCTGCATGAGATTTGTAAAAAAGTGATTTATTCTGATCTAGACTGTCCCTATTAAAAAAAAAAAAAAAAAGATCCTCTTGGATGAGTGGAAGGATTCCCCTGATCCCGCTAGGTATTTAGAAAGTCATAACTTGAGTATTCTGTGAATCTCCCAGAACAGGAATTGAATCTTATTCATTTTAATTATATTTCATGTCACATGAATTTGTGGTTTGTTTTTTTTTTTTCTCTCCCCCCTCCCCTCCCCAGGATGAATGCAAGTGTCAGAAGAACTAAATTGGGCCTAATGGATGCTCCACAGCAGCTGAAAGTCCTTGAAGCACAGCTGCTGGTTTGTGCTGTCTCTGGCACCTGTGAGCCAAGTGTGGTGAGAGCCATGGATAATGAGAGAGGTTGAGAAGTGTAGGATAGTTTGAGAAAGATATTTTTTTTTCATCATAGCTCATCAATTCTGAAAATACACAAACCCATTTTAAATGTTCAGCTCAGGTTGTCAGACTGATTATTCTTTCAGGTTATTACAGATGGTAAATTCTTTTTAAAATTTCCTTTTAATGTTCTGTACATTTGCTTATAAATTCCTTAACTTCAGGAACATCTGTATTTTGTTTTCCCTAGTATTATTAAAGTTGTCACATACATCAGATTTGCTTTTAGAATATCATTATGCGCAGCAGTGCCACCAGATTAAAGAGTTGATTATGATTATGAGCTACCCATAGATTTACTTCTCAGTTTTATGCTGGTCTGTAAACCAGCTGAGTGGATCTGATTTGCAGCATGGCGGTTTTCTGCAATACATGATGATTAAGACCTGTAATTAAATAATGATCTATACATCAGTTCAACAAATTCTGTTCCTCTGATTGCCTACTCCTTGCAGAGGCCTTTCTGTAGCTTCACAGAAATTTCCGCTCCTGGCTCCTCCAAAACTCAGCTATGAAACTTCTTTTAATTTATAACGGTACTTAATGTTCCTCTTTATAGTGGTGGAGGTGGCTGTGCAAACCTCACAGCTTAGCATGGATCACGAGAGGAAATGAAAAGCCTAACAGTCACTAGGTGAAAGAAGAACTTTTTACAGCTATCCTTCAACTGCAGCCAGCAGCCGTGTCAGCCAGCCATCCTCCGCAAAACGTAGTTATAAACACCACTTCTGAGGGCAAAGCGACCCGGCATTTCTGAGGTAACCGCAAATGTAACATCTCCTTCAAGTGACAACCTGAAACAATAATAGCGTTTAGGGAAACAATGGCCCGTTAAGAGCAAGTGGTGCTGGAACATGCGGAGCGTTGGCTGTCCTTGACTTTCCGGCAGCCCGGGAGCCGGTGAGGAAGCACAGATGGAGCCAGTCCACATAGGCCTCTTCACACTCACTTTTTTTTTTTTTTAACAGCAGGAAAATATTGAACAGTGCCAAAGTCTGAATGAGTCACTCTGCATACAACAGGAAAAGTCATAGAGCACTGAAGACCACCTTAGATGTGAGTTCAAAAGAAAAATGTGTATACACATTTTGCATGTATCGCTGATCATCTTCCTTTAAATTCTCACTACAAATTTTCCGGGAAAACATGTGACAAACAACAAAGAGAAAGTTCTGTGATTTATATTGTATTCTAGAACGGTGGCAGAAAATGTTGGAAAATAATCAGGGCCATGTTTAAAAGAAATGGGGGCACATGTCAGAAAAGCTGATTTAGAGCCGTGTCAATCTCATATTTAAATCGGTGGCAAACCTCCAAGTGGCTTCAGGGAGAGAAGGAATCAGCATGGAGAAAACAGCCTGTGAACATATTTTTTAGCTTAGTTCTTTTCCCCTCTTTTAGATGACTGAAAATGTAAACCACATTTAATGCAACTGGTTCTCACAGGTAATATAGAAAGCATGCAGTGGTGTTGCAACTAAATATTTCTGCTTTGACAACACCAGAAGCTAAAATAACCCCCAAAAAGAAAAGTATAATTACTGTGAAGGATGGGTTTTGGCCACTAGAAGTAAACAAGAAAGCTCATAAACTCAATTAGAGGAAAGGTTTGTAAGAAAAAATGACTAGGGCAAAACAGTAAGAAAGGCAAGTAAGAAAGCTGAAGCTAAAGCCAAAGACCATCTTCAAGAATTACAAAAACCTGAAGATCAGATTTCGTAGGGCCAATGAAACCTTTGACATGAAAGGAGATGTGCTGATTGATTTAAGTGGCTTTGAATTAGGGCTTTTAATTGGATTGAAATTATTATGCCAGAAAATATATAGCAGCAAAGGTCTAAAACCAAATTTTTGCGGGCTGATGTCCCAGTATGTGTGAGGAAGTCATGGGGGAATCAACAAATAGGGAGATGGTTGTATTTATTCTGCATGTTGAATCATATTTTATATTTCGGTCTCCAGACTGTTTTGTTACATCTTTGTACTCCCTCAGCATCGACTGAAAAGATATTCATGGTTCATAACAGTTGGGCAAAAATTGAATACCATCTGTTTCTTCCATAATAAGTAACAGGAATGAAGGTCTTAACAGAGAACTCCTCCTTGCTGAACACCACATCAATGCTATTTGTGGTTTTATGTCTGAAATTCTTGTTCATGTATTTGTGCAAAGAAAAACTGCTTTCCTATGCAGAAGTCCATATGATCAGACAGCAGTGGCAGCTGATCATCCAATCTGGAAAAAAAAGCCCCACAGCCACTTCTGATGTGTAACAGCTCATGGATTTTTGACTGGTACATCAAGATCATTTTAGTAGGATAAGAGATTTCTATGGAAAATTGAATGAATGAAAATTCCAGGTCTCTCTAACAAGCACTTTAACTGTGACAAATTAATCCAGAAATATGTATAGGTTTATTTAAATGTTTCTCATTCTTTCATAAATTAGACTCTTGTAAAGGTTGTTCTATCCACATTTTCTTATTTTGTTTTAAACTGTGATTACTGCTGATCTGCAAACCAAGTAGAAATCAATGTTTTCTGCAAGGACATAAATGTTAGCATTTGGATGTTGAAACCCATCAGTCATTAGAAACTCAATCTAGTAAAATAGTCAGTTCTGTTATTTGAATATAGATGGAAGGGTAATACAGAAAATAAACCCAGACAAACTGTAGTCATAGACATTGAATACCCACAGCTCTAGTGACCCTTGGGGCCCGGGAGGAAGTAGATCTGGGGAGTATCAGAGCAAAGACAGAAGAAGTTGGTAGCGAATATTTACAATGAATAGTTTTGCATGTCTGATACAACTGAGGAAAAGGTGAAGAGAATGTGAGCTGAATGTTATTGCACTTCAGCTGCCTCACCTCATCTTACTCTCTCATGTTATGAAGCTTATTCCCTAAATTATGGAGAAATTGGCACAAGTTCACTGACAGTTTGTTCTGAGTGATACTAGAAATGGATAAGCAGTCCATCGGTATCTGAAAGTAAGCATTGGCAGCCCCCGTTGACACAGAACCCAGCAGTGCAGTTCTTATATCTCAGTTGTTCCCTAATCATTGCCAGAGATACATAGCTATCTCTAGAGCAAATATTAACTCTGCTGCTAGATGAGATGTTTGTCATTACAACAGATAAAGCAGAAATTTGAGCTGAATGTAGTTGTTCCTGACTAAAGGAACTAAAAGGTGGAGTCCAAGAGCTCTGCAATATTCTTTTCCTGGGAAAATAATGGACTGGAAACTATCACGTATGAATCGTTTTCATTATAATTTCCTCTGTAAGTCCCTCTTATATGTCCTTTCTGTCTAGTTTATGACTTCACATACAATTATAATCTAAAGGTGCAGGTCACCATGCTCAAAACGTTACACCCGTATCTGGCAACATCCTCATAAATAGCCCGGAGCATGTGCTTCCTGTAGCGTCCCCCTCTCTTAGGGACAAAGGCTGTTATTGCTGATAACAAATCGGCTCCTCTGTGATTCATGGGAATAAAGAGCCAATACAGCCTTAAACGTTTCTGTCTCGCCCACGGTCTTACCACTTGATGCTGTGTCCTTACTAAGGACTTCCTAGAATGGTGTGGTCATCACCTCCCGACGCTCTTTGGCACGAGTCAAGCCTACAATGCTCTTGGGTAAAATGACTTTACTTTCTGGAACAGAATTTTATTTTCTACATCAGTAGTTTTCATTGATTCCATGGAAACTACATTCAGGACTTCATCAATTTTCCACTTGAATTTATGGGTGATGTGCCTTTCAGCATTGGAATTATTTTTCCAATCAAATGTTGTTTCTCTGTGAGTGTGTATTTTAAAAAAAATAGCAATCTTTTAACAAACTAACTCCTAATTGTCAGAGAGTTAATAAAAAATAGGCTATTTTCAAGAGCTAGCTCCTCTGCCACAGCCTGGTCCTCAGATAAAGTGCTCTGGAGATCAAAAATTGTGAAGGAAAATGCTGCATTTAGATCATGTGAAGCTCATGGAACGTGAAGGGCTCATTGGCTGAGCTAGTAAATGTTTCTTCAGAGAGATTTCCTCTGTGTCAGTTCTGCACAGTGTGTTTTGTGGATCCTGCACTGCAGGAGCTGGTTATTACAACAAAGATTTCTTTTGACTTTTGGCAGAATCTCACAGATTCAGGGCAACCCTTTAAAGTTGTCTTTGTTACGACTATAACTTCATGATGCAAAGTAATTCACATTTTAGCCTAAAGCATGTTGCAGGTCTGTTTTTCACCTATAAAGCAGTATTGTTTAAATCTGTCTCCCCCCCAAAAAAAGAGAAAAAGAAAAAAAAAAAAGACCAACAGAGTCTGATCTTGAAAAGGCACAAAAGAAAAAAAGAATCCTAGCAAATGTAGCATGAGAAAATTATTTTAACAGTGTACTTGAAAACATCTTTGTTCCTTCCCCTTTAGATTCTACCTAAAGAACCAGTTTAAGAACCAACATTATCATTAATTGCTGCTTTCAAGCAGAACTGGTATAATACCATTGTATTTCTCAGTCCATCTAATTGAATGATCAGCCTCATCTTTTGAAATCCAAGGATGATTTCATAGCATGTTGCCACAATGGTTTCTATTTGCAGCTCTATAAATACATATATATATGTATTTGAAAGCATGGCAGGCTGAGAAACGTAACTTCAGTGAAGGCAGTGTTTCAGAGGTCTGTGACTAGCTGCACTGGAATCACTTCTAGCCCATGTATCTCTGTTTTGGTAGCTGATTTGTCTGGGTTCGTCTCCCATTCTCACAAGCACATCTCTGTAGTTGTCGGCCTACCATGGGTTTCTTGATACATGTATTGCAAAGTCCAGCTGAAACTGGTGGAATCTGAAGTTATGTAGCTTTTGCACCAAAAATGTCAGGTCACCAGTAATATGTTGTAGCTATGAAAATGCCAGTGCCTGAGAGGTAAACTCAATACTCTTTGCTTCTGATTTTTCTTTCCATATCTGCTGGACTTGATTTTATTAAAAAATGTCAATGGAATGAAAAAAAATACAAAACAAATCAACACAGGAACTTCAACAGTGAAGTCAAGCAAATTGTTAACAATTACAGATTTTTGACTGTTCTGCAGATGGAAGCATTTGTCCATATGGAATGAAAATTGGCAAATACAAGCCCCATTTAGATTTAATTTAGCACATTCTCAACGTTTTACTGATTAATTAAAAGACCTCATCATGTCCAATGGCACAATAAATTTAGCACATCTAGGAATGACTTTCTGAGCGGGATATACTAATGTCAGGGTTATTTTCTACCTTTCTCTGACAATGATCCTACTTGCTGCATTATTTTTAGAAAGCTGTCTGTTGATAAAAAGCTCAGAAAAGATGACCTTTGAAGAAGCCAGGATGATACTTTTCCCCTCGCACAACAGCCTCTGCCTCCTCGCCTCAATCCCGCCTCAAAGCAGACGCTGCTGCCCCTTGATACTGAATGCTACTTCACAAACAGAAGTCACTATCTGACTTGGTACTGGGATTTTCAGTTTCCTAGGGTTATAGGAAACATCACACATATAAATATATAGTATATTTTTCTGTTGTCTGCTTTGCCCCACAGATTTTCACTTCTTTTCTGACAGGAAAGCTGATTTCCACACATTGGTGCTGCTGGGGCAGGGAATAACAAAGCCTAGAATCCCCTCCCTCCACTCAATTTAGATTTAAAGAAACCAGAGCAACCAGTAGGTTTTCTGCAGTGCATTAGTGACTCAATTTATTTATTAATGTCTAATTGAATACCCTCTCCCCTTACTTCCAGTGGGAGGGATTTGAAGCCCTGTCTCAGCAGTTACTGAGGTATCCAGTGGAGCAATGCAACCTTTTTCTTCTCACTGTACAGAGAGCAAGAAGAAGACTCCAGATGTCTGGTTATCAAGGTGGGTTCCTAGTTCAGCAGGCTCTCGGATCAGCAGGGTGAAGCGGGCAGGAGGCATTGGCAAAGCCCAAAGCTACACTGGAAGTTATGGTAGGAGGAATTTGCTGTGCTGCTGCTGGGGTGAAACAGGCTCTGTGGAGCAACGTTGCAACTCTACAGTAGCTTAGGAGGATGGATAGGAGCATTACTTGGAAATTGCCATTCAGTCTGATCCTGGAACGATCTAATTGTGAAAGTTTGTCCAAGCTTTCCACAAGATGCCAGAGCATTCAGCACCTCAAAGTGTCAGGGCCAGAAATGGGAAGAAAAGGGAAATGATTGCTCATGATGACTGCCAAATCTCTGTATTCGTACAAATCTGGCACTTTATAAATAGCACGCTATGTCCTCGTAAGGGTTTAATAAACTATAAACACTCATTACAATGTTTTCTAATCTAAATGTGATGATTAGCTGTTTCTTTTTTTCTTTAAAATGGGACAAAGATTCATTTTTTAAAGCCTTGATGGAAGTAGAGAACTATTTCCCTACTTATCTACCCTGGGAAATTGGCCCGTCAATTTTAAGCTCCTATAAAAGGGGGTAGAAGACAGTTCCCAGGGACTAGATTTGGAGAGCAGATTGTGGAGGTCCATCTCATCCTACTTAATGCAGTTCAGATGTAGGAGGCTCCACCTACTCTGAAAGATGTTTAGCTTCTAGTGATTTTCCATAACTGGCATAATTAGATCATTTTTAATGCTGTACAGTGTCTGTCTGCAGTGAAATAGTTCTGGTGAAGGAACTGACACAGATTGTGTATCGCAGCATATGTGTGCAAGAGAAATTGGTTCCTATTTTCCTATCTTGACCTCCCTCCTCCAGAACTGAATTTTCAGACGCACCCAAATTTACCTCGATCCTTAAAAAGCAAGCAATTGTGTTTAAAGGAACACAGAAAAGCCGTTCTATTTTCATCCAACACTTTGACACAGACTGTGGGGCCAATAAGCTCTGAGGAACTGAGGTGTGAGTAATTCCAGTAAGAAGATTTGTAATCACAGGCTGTGTATTCTGTTAGAGTACAGAAACAAAGTTTTATCAGAAGTTCATAGCAGCAAAATGATTTGTTTCTCTTAGGCACCCAACCGAATGCTCAAAAGCATCTGAAATTGGAGAATTAGAGTAGAAAGTGCATCTGGCAGCCCTCAAGCATGTGTTTGCCTCAGTATGCTTACCATACAAAGTCACCACAATTTTTATTACCTTAAATTGATTATGAAATATTGCCATTGTAGAGTTTTGAGATTCCTTCACAATGTTTCCAATACACTAGTAAAGGGGCTTCCACAAGATTTTAATGCAGTTTGATCTCCATCTCAGCTGGAGCTAGTGATGTATCTATATTATCCTTTTTGTTTGGATCAAATATGTCCTTTCAAAGTAAATCTTCTGGTGATCATCTTCTTTCTCTGTATTTTAGTTTGTATTCAGGACCATACGAGTTAGACTGCATTGTTCACCTAGTGTAAGCACCCCAAAACCCATATGGCACCAATGGCAGGTCCTCTGTACTACTTGCCAATGTAGAGATATCCCGTAAGGACACTGAATCACGCATTCACATAACTGAGCACGTACCCTGGAACAGTTTTCTGTTCTCCATAATTATTTGGGATTTAGTCTGACAGGCTGGTGCACATCTCCCAATTCTCTTAAAGCGTCTTCCTTTCTGCAAGCATGGAAGAGTGAGATGTCAAACTTTGCGCGAGCCAGTACCGTGCAGCACACAGTTTGCTCTTCCCAAACCGTGCTGGTGCTCGGTGTTCAAGTGGCATGGCAACTGCTGCTATGGAAACTGCTTCCATGATGACCGGTGTTGTAGCTCCCGTATTTTATCAGCAAGCTATTACACTTTCACAATATCCAATCATACGTTTGCCTTAACGAGTAGGATGATGCGAGAAAGTTGCTAATTCATCTTCTGACAGTTAAATGTGACTGATTTGTTTTCGGAGCATACATTAAAATAATTTCACTGTTTGTTTCTAAGTTCATCTCCATTACAATCAGTTTTGCAAGTAGTTTCCCAAGTACGGAGTACGATAACATCCATCAGAAAAGCTCCTGGCGATAGCCCTGAAGTTCCACCCCCTTTCAGTCCTCAGTCTTGAATCTGAACAGTGAAGCTTGTACAGATGGAAAATAGAGAAGGTGAAATGTGGATATATAAGGACCTGGAAAACGAGCATTGAGAAAGTCCTCTGCACAATGCCAAATGGAGAAGCTTGGCAGTAATTAGCGACCATACCACCTGGATGGAGCTGAGGACTGAGAGTGTCCTTTTAGTTTTTTCTTCTCTGTGATACTCCTGTTTGTATCACTCTGAAGTATCTTGGGGAAATCGTTGCATAATTCAGGAGCAGGAGAACTGACTGAGTGACCTGTCACTGGCTTCCTGAGTGACCTTGTATTGTTTCACTTCTGTGTGATATTATTCTTCCCTCTGTACATTTTATTGAAAAAATTATTTTGCATAAAGGATTCCTGAAGTCTGATTAAAATTTGCAAAGGATTTTGTTTCACACAAAAAAGCAATGTAACAGCATCATGACATGACACTTATTACTTGGCTTGATGCATTTATTATTTGTCTGCAAATAGCTTTCTGGCTCGATCAGGAGTGCTGGATGCAAAAATTCAGTGTCAGCAACTTCATATCCTCCCTGTTGCCTTATTTACTTCTTTCTTGAAAAACCTCACTTGTGTTCTTAATTTTACTGGGTGCTTGCTGATGAGTTTTCTCATCACAGCAGACAAATTGTGCTCTGCAGACAGTACTTTCCCATTCTTTGGTGGCAGGGATGGAACCATGTTTTTTTATCAGATTGGCAAACGCGATCTAGGAGAACTGCAGTTTATCTTCATAATCTCTATTTTCCAATTATTGTTTTATGTTTCTTTAACTGATCTTTTAAAGAGCTGCCTTTCCACATGCTTTAGATTCTGTCTTTTCTTGTTTGTTTATCAGAATAAGTAAAACTAACTCAGAATCTGGTGTAAGACTCTGCTCTGCGCTGTGCCAAGGAGGGAGGAGGGTACAGTGCCACCCTCGGTGAGGGTGCTCTGTCCCATTGTCTCTGGGATACAGACACACTCTGCAGATGTCACTGGATGATCTTCAAAATACCAACAGCAATGTCATTAAAGATCTGCCAAGTACAATGGTTGGGGGGCTGTGCAAAACACTATTTCAGAACTACTGGAAATTTCCATGAAACATGGTGAGATGTGAAGAAAAACCCACCTGAAAAAAACAGCAGGTTGCAAGGTGAAAGTTTTAGTAATGATTTGTGGATATGTGGGGATCACAGAAAATTGAGGGACTCTTCCCACAGAAAGAGTAGAACATGATGGTACGACATGTGGTGCTTGGAATATACAAAAGAGTCAGGGTTTTCTATGCATAATGCTTCATACACACATACGTCGACTTCCTATTGCATATCATGTGTTAAGTGTAAGCTGGACAGCCTCCTTCATTCCAGATAAGGATTCCCTGTATTTAAAATATGGCTGCAGCAAAGAAAAATTTAAGAACAAACACAGGGTTTTGTTCTCCAGTAGAAAAAGGCTTTGTAAACCAATAGTAGTCCTTTGCTTACTGAGAAGCTAAGCAGAATATTTCTGCCAGCTCTGCTGATGTAAGGGATTCAGAAGCAGTGTGTGGCCAAGGAACATAAGGAAGAGTCACCTTGGTATCCTTAAACCTGTTTCTTTCTTTTTCTTTGCTCTTTTGGTGAAGCTGTGCTAACTTGGGGGATTTCTCTTATTGTGATCCAAATGAGAAATAATAGACTACCTGAAGTTGCAAAACAAAAATTTAGTTCAAATTATTTTGAATACAGTTTTGAACATTTTTCTTAGTAGTTTTACCGTAAAGAATAAATCTTGAATATGATTACATTTGAAAAGCCACTTTAAATCCAGATTTGATAATACTTTATTTGTTCTACTTGCTCTCATCTGTCTTTGTTTTTCTTTTTTTTTTTTTTTTTTTTATGCTGATGGTTTTTTCTGTTTTAATAATGTGACTGAGGCTATTTCTGTTGTCTGTTGCCTAAATGACTTTTCCTAGA